>JGI24890J29729_1000343_pt1 | contig 32393 bp, 33 predicted proteins | sample FreactcultureFD7_FD_29729 | JGI IMG/M metagenome (IMG submission 29729)
CGTGGCCCAATGTGGGACGTAATCCCACACCCAGTCAGGCAAGCTGCCGTTCACCGCGAAGTCGGGGTGTTCGCTGCTGCGATCCCCGATCCGACAATGGCAGTCAAAATGCCGAACAACGGGGCAAGCTTCTCATCGGTCAGCAAACCCCACCCAATGAAAAACGCCTGCAACGGAACCAGCATCCGATAAAACCACGCACGGAACCCGGTGTCGTAGCGTGCCGCCACAGCCGGTGCCGTCACCGAAATCAACAAAGCGGCAACCAGCGAAGCGTGCGAACCGTTAGCAAGATGCGCGTGAACCAACAAGCTCAGAACAGCGGGGGTCGTCGCATACAGCAACGCCCGACCATCAGCCCACGTCCGAATGCCGAACAAAGCGACAAAACTACGAACTTGATTCATGGCGGTTACCTCAAACTGTCACCGCACGTCGCAGTCACCGACAGCGGTGTAACCACCGCAGCGGGAACCACGGCGGCGGCATCCGAAACGACAGCCGACGACGACTCCGTAGAACGGTCAACACTCATCAGCAGGCTCGTCAAACCGGCCAGCAACGAAGCCCCGATCAGGTCAGTCCACGGAGCATTGAACGCACTCGACACATGACTCGTCACCAGAAGGCCCGTCAACGCCTGGCAGAAAGTTCGCACCGCCCTCCACGTTGCAGCCTGCCAAAATGCCCATGTTGTCATCCTTGCTCCTAAACTAAAGTCTTGGCCGCGACTTGGCGTAAATAGTTCACGGCCCCATCAATCGGATAGTGATAGTGCGGGGCATCAATCCCCGCAGCGAAAAACAAAATTCCGTTCATGATCGCCTGAATCAACGGCATCAAATACACCTGCGGAATGAACACCGCCTCAACAACCTCGGCGAACACGGCGAACAAATCCACCACGGTTGCCTGCTGAATCACGTCATAGATCAGCTTCTCGGCGTGACCAACTTCGGACGGGTTGTTCCACGGGTCAGCCCCACACGGGGCATCGGCGTACAAGTCGCCGTCGTTGACGAAGCTAAGAAGGAAATCCGGTGTTTGTTCCGGTGTCAGGTTGTCGGAGCCAGCGATACCCCCGGTCACCTGACCGTCCAGCTGCTTAGGCATCGGCTTACCGGCGAACTTGTTGCCGTTCGCAACACCGGGGCAGCGCATCGGGTCACCCCAATGCAGGATCGCCACCACATCTTTAAGCCGGTGGTGCAGATCGCCTTGCGGGTCAAGGATGCGGTCACGCCAGACCACGCCGGTCACCAGGGCACCTTGGGAGTACCCGGCTAAAACGATTTTGCCGTGGTGCATGTTGATTTGGGTGACGAGTTCTTCTTCACCGGCACGCCGGGAATCCAACATGGGGTAGGTGGCGGCAGGGTAGCCAATCGGCTGCCATAAAAATTGCTCGTCGCTTAAGGCTCGCGCGGTGTCAGCCGGGGGGCCGTCCCACATCGTTACCGCTGTCCCGTTCACCGTGAACAGGTTGATCCGCTCGGGAGTGCTGAGACCGGCGTAATCATTTTCCAGACATAGCCATTCGTAGCTCATTTCCCGTTCCTCTTTAGCCAGCCGTGAGTTCCGTGGAGGACAGAATCGAAACGGTTAGAAGAAGGAGTGCCCCATCGAAGGTTTTCTAATTTGTTGTTAGATCGGTCTCCGTCGTTATGGCATACCTCCATGCCGTCTGGACGGGCGTGCAAAAACGATTCAAGAACAAGCTGGTGAACCATGATCGTTTTATTTCTGCCGTGATCCCACAGATGAACATGCGGATAGCCAACTTTTGCGGGCGGGGTTTTAAGAACCCTGCCTTTGACTGTTTGCGGTATTCCGTTGGATCGCATGACAACCCGGTCAATAGATCGAACTTGACCAAGGTTGGAAACTTCGTAACAATTTTCCCAACCGTAAGCGGGCAGCCATGTTTCCATCACTGTTCTGTACCCGCCTCGGTCACCGGGGCCGGGGGAACAGTCACCACGCGGTCATGGATTTCACAAACCATGTCCCACAGGTCTTTACCCTTGTAGCGACGGCTCAAAATCTTGGTGAGCGTGACCACTTGGTCATACAGGGAGCTAGACACGTTAGGAACTTCGGCATCGCCGGAAGTCTGCGTGGAAAGGTCACCGATCTGCGCTTCCCTAAGCATGTGAACCACCCGCCACGGAAGTTTTCTGCCGCCGCCGTCCACCCCGTTGTTGTCGTTAGACACTGATTGTGCGTCAGGCATCAGATAGCCCCTGTCTTAGTTCGGTCGCTGGTTCCCAAAACGTGATCGCGCACCTGGGCTAGTGCCTCTACTACGGTTTGACCCCCAAGGCAGTTCCATCGCAACGTCAACTGATCGTTAGCGGGACCGACAGGCTTAGGCGGTGCAGGTGCCGGTGACGGTGGGGCAGTCGGGTTTCCTCCTACCGCCCCCGTTGGGGCTGCCGGTGCAGTACCGGCCAACGCCCACTTAGCGAGCAGAGAATTAAACACGTCCCACGGAAAATTTGGGCCAACGTCGGTGTGCGTTCCATCGCCCAGGTAGTCGGTGACATATCGGTGGTCACTGATCCCCGGTGGCGGCGAGTTGTACGGCGGAGTGAGAGTCTTCACCGGAATGCCGTACTTTTTGCAGTCCTGCACCGCAATGTAAGCGGCAACATCTAACGCCCGCGACTGATTAAGCCAATCCTCCCGTGACCAATTCACACTCGACCCGGCGAAACACAGATTGATCGACCTGTCGTTAGCACTCAAGCATGACCACGAAGCGTAATCAGTGTCCACCACATCGCAGACAGTGACCCCGTGATCGTTGAAGTCTTCGCTTATCGTGTAATGGTAAGAAACTTGATTAGCCGGATTAGCAAGGAATCTAGCCAGTGAGTCAGCATTACCCGGCCCCTCCTGGGTATGCAGCAGGAACAGGTCAACTTTCGTTCCGCCGCGTGGTTGATACGATGGGGATTTCACCCAATACTCGTTAAAAACTGGCTTGCTTACCACAGCAGAAGCCATTCGTCACCGCCCTATTCAGTTGTGATAGTTCGTTGTTACGGGTTAATAGCTGCCTTAAGCCGATCCCCGTGCGGGTCGCCGGAATCCGGCGGTATGTCAATCAACAGGGTGACCTTCGCGCCTTCTTCGGTTTCGGTCACGTCCATACCGGCACGCTTCAACAGCTGCACAGCAGCCCACACCACCCGGCGTTTCGTAGCCTCATCAGTCACCATCGACAGACCCCTCAAATTCCACGGTGTAACCCCGCGACCTAAGCTCGGCGGCGGCTTCATCGACACCGTTGCAAATCAGCATCCCGTTGTTTTCCAACAACAAAATGATGCCTTCCGACAGCTGTCGGCGTAGCTTCTCCAACCCCGGCGACGAATGATTGAACTGCACCAGACGCAAAACCCCCACCTCAGGGTGAGGGATTGCGTCAAGGTGGCACTTCAACACATCGACTGCCAGCTGTGCGCGAGGCTTAATCCCCCGCATCACATCAGACATACATGTTCCCCTTTAACTCATTCTGGAAAATGCCACCATCCGGTGACCTGCGAATTGACCAGCGGCTGCAATGTGGCATCCACCGTTCCGGTAGCGGTAACTACCAGACCGGCCTTAATCAATCCGACAATTGCATCAATCGTGCGTTGGCTGGTAATGCCCAACTGCGCGGCAATTTTGTAACCAACCCACATCGCTTCGGACGTGCTGACCGTGCCCACCGTCTTAGCGTTAGCGGCGAAGTTCGCCGTCAACTCACCCGGCACGGTCACCGGCACAATGACCAGTTCCGCGCTCGCGGGATGGTTGACACCGGCAACACCTGACGTTATCGGAGTCACTACCAACGGCACCGAGGAGATCGGGTACGACAGGACTGGGTTGCCGAACCCAACCGTTTCAGCCCTGCTCGCCGCCATGAACCCGGTAAGTTTCGCCGTCGCAGGCAACGCCACCAGCACCGCGACGTTAGCGTTGCCAAGGGCTAGCTCGTCCTCGGCACCCTCTATGAAGATCACGCCACGCAGCGACGAGTTACCGATCAACGCAGCATTGATGAGAGCGTTGACCGTGGCTGTCGCGGTTTGCGTTGCACTGCCGTAGCCGTGCAAGTTCAACACTTGATCCGCGTTGACGTTAGTTTGCAGTGCAGCGTCAGCTAAACCGCTTAGGTTCAGTTCCGGTGTCGGGAACGCGGTCACGTCAACGTTTGCGTCGAGGCTTCTCGTAAGAACAGCTGACGCGGTTGTTGTGACGCTGGTTTCCCCGACGAAGATGCCGCCAAAGGTTAGCGGCAGCACGAACGGCAACACGGGCGGTTCCGGCTTGTTCAGTGCCGCGTATTGCGTGCGTCGAATATCGCCCGATGTGTGCGCCGTTCCGTAGCACTCGGCCCAGGAACGGAACCCGGCGTTGAAGTCCGACCCGCCAGTGGCCGTGATCGACCTTAAGGCGTTGCCATTCCAATCAACATTCGATGCTGCGGTGGTAGCCGGTGCCGCCGTTAGCGTTGCCGCCCCATAACAAGTACGAAGTGCCACACCGGATGATGCGACCGTTCCAGCTAGCGCAGCGTTGCCGCTAAAGGCTGCCGTGACCGCCGCCGTAAACCCTGCCGCAACTCCAAGGCTGCCAAACCCTGCCGCCGCATTGAACTCGCCAGCAGTGAATCCGGCAGACCCGACCGTGTTGGTGTCTGCAACTGCCGATAAAACCGCACCTGCGCCGATCCCCACCGCAATACCAGTGACGGCGTTACCCAATGCCAACTCTTGCTCGTTGGCGAGGAACCGCGCCTCACCATCAAGGTTGACGTTGCCCGAAGCCGCAAGAGTGAGACCAGCAGTAAACGATGCCGTAGCCGTGGTGACGTTATCCCCCACGGCGGCGTTCCACGCCCCTTGGGTGAATCCAACCGTGACCGTGGTCGCGGTGCTGTTGGCGTTCGCCAGCAGCACCAGGTTGACGGGCGTTCCCGCCGTAGCTTCTGTCGCCGCACCACCGACTGCGCTAAGTGCCCCTGCCACTGTGCCGTCTGCCGTGATCGGCACATCAACGTGGACGTTCATCGTCCAGTACATTGCCGCCGCAGCAGTCGCCGTCACCGGAACACTCACGTCGCCCAAAGCAGTGCGATATGCACTGGCCGTGGAAGTTGGTGTCACCGACAAGGCAGCGATCCCGTTAGCCGAGGCGTAGTTCAGGTTAGCGGTCGGTGTCACCGTCACCGACAATTCAGTATCCGCAAACTGGATACCGAAATTGACGGGGAAGGTGAGCGGCAGAGCGTTAGGGCCGTCGTAGCCGAAGCTGTAGGGGATTATTATCGGAAATTGAGACACGCTATCCCCTAACTAAAAATTGACATAAAAACCTGCGAAATTGTTAGGTCAAAACGTATCGAATAATGACGATTCCAGGCGCACCGCTACCGGCTCCTGCTCTGCCTAAAACTCGGCGCGTGCACCAGTCCGGTTCTTCCCACGGTTTTGTCGCGGCATAAAAAATGCCGCCGTAGATCAACTAGGGCGGCAGCGATGACGGTGAGTAATATTTTCATCGGCTTACTTGATAACTCCGACATAGAAACTAGTACCTCCCGAAACTGGCACCGTCGCGTTGTAGTGGGCCGTGTAAACAGTCGAACCGTCAGGACTTACCACACAGCCTGTTGCGCTAGGGACGGGGGAAATTACCGAGGAAACCGTATTTGTTGCAGTATCAATTACGGTAAGTCCTCCCGTACTTGTCTGATGTGTCACATACAAGGTTGAACTATCTGGACTTATCGCCAATCCACTCGCGCTACCTAACGTCAATGTAATGTATTGAGTTACCGCATTAGTTGCAGTATTTATTACGACAATTTGTGCGGGATCAGCATAAGCGTCTACGACAGCGTAGACCTTAGAGCCGTTTGGAGTAACTTTTATGTCAGCCTGAGCATTTCCACCAGTGACAGGAATACTGGCGGTGAAAGCGAATGTACTGGTATTGAGGACACGCACATTGCCAGCGCAGTTGTAATAAACTTTCGTCCCGTCAGGATGCATAGCGCAATCCCACGGCGCGTCAGTGCCAGTGGTTACCGAAGTTGGAATTCCATCGGGGATGGTGAAAGTACCGGCGACTTTTGCAATTGGATACGCCGCATAGATTTTTGTCGAAGCAGGATTAACGGTAAGCCCCCATCCGTTTCCATATGTTCCAACATTACCTGTGTAAACATTATCCGAAGTGCGGTAAATAGCTATATTGTTGCTTGAATAGAGTCCTTGATACACAAAACTGTCATTCGGACTAATTGCAATTTTTGTAGCATTTGCATTGTAGGGGCCTTGCACCCATGCAATTTCCGCATTTGTGCTTGTATTAATTACAGAAATACCAGCGTAGCTGCTTCCAAAGTTTTGAGTTGAAACATATACCCGCGTTCCGGTGGAGTTGATTATCGGCCAGCGAGGGAACCCGTAAGTGCTGTTAACTGGAATGGTAGCCACTAAAGCTGATACCCCGCGCTTGGCCGTCACATTCGACGGGACAATGATCACGCCGTCACGCCTTTAATGTCAGCGATCAGACCCTTACCCGGTGTCGTGCCCACCCCGGTCACATACACCGTCAAAATATCGCCCGTAGTCAACGCCCACGAACCCGTAGACGTGCCACCCGTAACCTGCGAACCATAAGCAATCGTGGTCGAAGTACCTGAAATCTGGGAACCATTCTTCCGCAATTCCACAACAAGGTTACCGCTGGCATCAGCGGTAGCCGCCCTAAACGTCACCGACGTAAGCGTAATCGGACGCTGCACCTGAACTCCGAATGGGAAATCGCCGTAAGACGAAGCCGCCCGAGCAGTGTTAGCACCGAACGCCACAATCGACATATCCGCAACCTGGCCCGTGCAGTTCGACACCACACCCGACGAAGGCGTACCCAACGGTCCACCCACGCCCGTCTTAACACCCCAATGCGCCGCCGACGTAGGCGTAGACACCAGGGCGTAAAACACCGCCCAAGACCCGCCAGCCACCGACGCAACCGAAGCAGTGTTAGAGGACTGCACAGCCACCGCGCCCGTGGACGAGTTAATTACCGTGAACGATTGACCGGCCACAACCGAAGTGGTCGGCAGCAACACCGTCTGCGTTGAAGTCCCGGTAAACACCTGGGTCTGCGAAGAAGCAACCGTCAGAGTGGTAGTACCCGCAGCAGTGGCAGTCGAAGACACCGAAGGGACAAAGTTCCCCGCCAGCAGGTTGCCGTTAGCGTCTCGCTGCGCCAGCGTTGAAGCGGTAGCCGCCGACGCATACGCAGCCGAAGCCAAACCCGCCAACGGCAGACCCGTGCAGTTCGTCAGCGTGCCCGACGTAGGCGTACCAAGAGCACCGCCAGAAGCCACCGCACCCGACACATCCGAGGCCGACAACGTGACATTGCCCGTCCTACCGGCCACCGTCGCAACAGCATCCGTAGTGTCAGCCTTCTCCCACGTCGAACCGTTATAGATTGCGTAATCGCCGACCTGGAAATCAATCGAACCCGACCCCAAATTGCGGGAACCGGCAACGGTTACCCGGTACACGTCACCCGTGTTCCCGGTGCCGTCATTCAACGCAGGGTAACCATACGGTGCCGTCGAAGCGTCGTAGGTGCCCTTGTACTCCATGATGGAGTTAGGCAACTGTGCGACGGGTACGCGGCCATTGGAATCTAATCCCGCGTACCCGTTCGCCACACCTTTATTCGATACCTGCTCCGCGCCGTTAGCGACAATCGCAACCGCGTTAGCATCCCCGGCCCCGAAAGAGTCTCCCGATACCCAGGTAGTTTTCAGCGTCATAGTGACTCCTTACAAGCCGTGAAAGAAACGATTAGGATGCGACAGGAGTCAGAGACAGACCGCAAGTGTTAAGGGTCAGAGTGTCACCGTTAGCAACCGTCTTAGGGGTCGTAAGGGTGGCAGACCACAGGAAGTTACCGGCAGTGCTGGAATCCCACACCGAAATGTCAGTGATGGTTTCCGAAGCCGTCATAGACCACGACGGATTAGTGCCGGTAAGAGCAATCGCGCCGCCAGAAGCCGCAGCGAAAGTGGCAAGCGAACGGGTGGTCACCGCAGACGGGGAAGAAGTTCCCGCAGAACCGGGCGAGCCGCCGTGCAGCTTAACGTAGACGTTGGCAACCGAATAAGCAGTGCCACGCAGGGTGTTCAACAGGTTGTTAGCAAGACCCGAAGACAGACCATCAGCCATGAGAAATAATTCCTTTACTAGATTTAATTGAGTAGGTTGTTTGATTACTTGAACTGCCGCCAGATCATGCCGCAGCCACACTCCCGCGACACAAACTCATCATCGACCGGCGCAACCGGATGGGCACCGACCTCGCTGCAACGAGGACAGGCCGTGACCGGCTCAAACGGCTGGCACCTAAGTACCCCCGCTTCCGCAACAGCGGTTAACTGAAACTGTGGATTCAACTGTTCCCCTTTTAGGTGTAACTCTTACTTAACAGCGTCACGCCGAAATAGGTTTCAACACCCGACGAATCGGCCTTAATGACGTTCGTTCCCAAGTTAGGGCCAATAGTGAAGTCGTAACCCGCCGAAACGGAATGACCGGCTTCGATGTAAACAAAGAACGACCCCTGAGCATATCGGCCACCCGAACCGCCGAACCCCCAAAAGGAACCGACAGAATCCGAACCGACCTTGTGCGGCGCACCGTCCTTAAACAGCACGGGCGCGAAATTCCAACCCCAGTTAGCGGTGGGATTCATGGAAAAGCTCATTTCCACCGCGTACCAGCCGCTTGTAGTAGCGACAAAAGAACCGCCACTGATGTAAAGATCAGCCGAAGGGGTTACCGATGCATAGCTCCAAAAGCTACCGCCGATCGCATTGCGGCCAGGGGTTGCTTCAACCGGCGTGGTATTGGTTCGCACCAACATGCCGCCCGAACCGCCACCCGGCAAAATGGCCTTACCAACATCAGTAGTCGGCACCGCGTTAACCGGAACCTTGCCAGCACCAGGGCCACCGTCGATCTTCGTGCCGTCAATCGTCGGCACCGCGTTAGGCCACAGCGCAGTCTTCCCGTATGCCGAATACTGACCGAACAACAGTTGCATCAACGTCTGGAATTTTTGTTTAGCCTGCGCTGGCGTTAAGTCAGAACCGCTACCGGCAATCGTTGAATAGATCGCGTCAATAGTATCCTGCATATCCTGAGACATATCCCGCGTAATATCGGGAACCACGCCCGTAGGAATGTTCGACCCATTCGGGTCAAGCTTTGTGCCGTCAATCAACGGAAGGGCTGTACCCCAAAATGTATCTTTAACGTAGGTGTAGCCGAACATCTTGTACCACGCGGCCTGCAACGCAGTCTGAGCGTTAGCCGCCGTCACCGTCGTAGCATTAGCGGGATACACAGCGTTATAGATCGCCGCGAAAACTGCCTGCATGTTGGCGAAAACAGTTGTTAGCGACTGACCGGTTCCCGCGCCGCCGTTAACCGCCTGAGAAATCTGATCCACAAGATGCTGCAAATCACCAGACATGGTGTTCAGGATGCCGTTCATCCACGAACCCTCAAGGAGATTCGTGCGCGTCATGGACGCTTCATCAAACCAAACCGTCCCGGTAAGAGCATCACCCCGCACCGTCAACTTCATCCGAACACGGTCAACCCCAGCAGGCACCGTGTAAACGCCCGACAACTCTGTCCACGTCGAATTAGAACCAACCCCACCAGCACGGGCAACGTTCTCGTAGCCAACCAAAGCACCATCAAGGAACTTCGCCACATTCAACTCAATAGGAGTCGTCGTGCCCGTCACCACGCCAAGGGAAGCCCACTTAACGTAAGTGCTTAGGCTTAGCTTCTGACCAGACGTGACGGTGATCGGATTAGAGAACAAACTTTTAGTAACGCCACTAGCCGTGAACTTTGCGGAACCGTCAACGGTCTTACCGTTGTTTTTGTCCCAGGTGATACCGGCGGCGGTGGCGGTCGGATCAATCGCAGCCGCAGACAAGAACGTGCCGTTGCCGGTCATTTCCTGCTGCGTCTGATTAACGCTACCCAAGTCCAAAACGTGCATCACGTCAGACGGCACATTGCCAATGACGTTGCCGCCGCCCAGCTGCGAAATGCTCGTCAACATTTGACTGATCTGCGTCAGGAACCCAGCAAAACCTTGTTGACCCGACGCGGTAACCATGCTGACAATCTGGCCGATAGCACCCTCGGCCTGAACGATGCTCGTCTTAAGGGCATCCGAAAGAGTGGTAGCTGTGCCCTCAACATCACCAACAATGTCAGTGATGAACTTCGTCCACGTCTTACCGTCCAGCACCAAATTCAACGGGGCCAGAATGTTGTCAACCCAATGGGTCAACGTCTGCTCAACGTTGTAAAGGTCTTGCTCAATGGTGGCAAGAGTGCCGCCAGGATCAGTAATACCTAACGTTTTAAACAGGTTGTTGAACAGGTTTCCGAACAGGTCAATGCCGTTTGTGGTGCCCGACCCGCCGAAAGCCCCACCAGTGAGGATTTGCAGAATCGAATTGATGATCGCGCCGACCATCTGCTTAGCCATTGCCTCAATACCCTGAGAGGCAGCAAGGTTTTGCTCTAGCCTGCTTTTAGAGCGGCTTTGCGTTGCAACGTCATGCACTGTGGAACTACTACCGGCAGCGGGGAACTTCTTTTTGTCAAAACCGCCGCTAGGGGTAACCGGATATGTCACCTAAGCACCGCCTATCTAGTTGGTGCCGGGAATCGGCTCAACTTTCACACTGAAATTGCACGTCGAATTCGATACCGACCAGGCATCGGTAGTCGCCGCAGTTTGCGTAGCCAAGAAATACAATGTCGCAGACGAACCCGAAGCAACCACGCCGTAAGAACCAGTAATTGCCGACCCGAAAGCTTGAGTGAGCGTGATCGGATACGATGGAACACTGCCCGATCCGGCCCCGGTGATTCCGTAGCCGTAACCCACTTGATCGCCAGAAGTCGCATTGTTCAACCGGCACACCAAATCAACATGAGTGTTGTTAGTGCCGGTAGCGATAGCTTGCCCCACAACGCGAGGTCGCCAGTTAAACGGTTGCGCCGGAACAGTCACCGTAGCCAACGTTGCCACCGTCGCGTTCCCCGAATACGACGTAAACGAGCGCGTGCTGTAAGTGTCACCACACAGTTGCGAAGCATACCGGAACGCATTATCGGTAGCAGACCATTTAAACGTTTGCTGATCGTTAGGAGAACCAGTAATAAGATCGGTTGCACCGGCCAAAGTGAAATTCCCCGACGGACCAGTGGCCCCCCGGTTGACCTCAATGGCAAGAGTGTAATGCGAGGCGACTCCCGCACCGCCCGGTGACACCAATGTCCACACAGGCGGGTGGGGGGATGCGTCGGCAGCGATCTGCGTCACCGTCACCGAATCAATGACAGGCGGCAAGCCGGGATCGCCCTGAGCTAGCACCGGAAGTGAACCGATACCGCCGCTGGGAGTCAACAGTAGATGCGCCACACCTGTAGATAGATCGGTCGAGTTCGTTAACGTAACCGTCCCGTCCCAGGTAAACGAGTTCCCATCAGTAGTTATAGACAACTCAAATCCTTTTAATTAGTAGACATGGTGACGATGTTAAACGCTTCTTGGAACTTCGTGATCGTCCGTTGAATTCTGGTCACCGGATTTTCATGCGATTTACCGTCACCGATCATCACTTCGGCCCGAACCCTAGAGTTCCCATCGTCCGTAATGGTGATCCGCTCCACATAATCAGTGTAAAGCTGACCCATTATTGCAAACGACGCTAACGCACCAACGAACAAATCTTTGCCAATGGTGTACGGAAAACCGTTATCAAAACTGCAAATTATTCCGTGGTATCCCCTGGTGTCCCACATGGCCGACTGCAACGCAAACCATTCGTCCAGCGTGTAAGCACTAGCTCCGGTCTGCTGAAAATGTTCAGAAAAACCGAAAGGACCAAGCTTAATGCGACGGTCAGAGTTTTCAATTAACTGAAATGCGAGGATAATGTCATCGAAAGTTCCATCCAAAAGGGTGCTCGGAATTCCCGTAAAACCCACAGCAATTTCAATCGAATCAATCATCCATTCCAGGGTTGCGTTAATTAAATCATTCACCCATTTCGGAGATTTCCCGCCTCCGATAATCGTGTGAGAAATGGGATGATGCGGCGTTAAATGAAATTCCCTCAAGCCGCTTCTCGGATGGTCATGAAATAAAACCCACGGTTTCTCAAAGTTGACACCCAACAATGGTGCGATGTTAATGCCCTCGGGGGCGTAGCTGTTAGCCGGGTTAAGGAACGGTGACAAAGTATCGCCCAAAACGCCGTGCTGTAGGTCAACCACGTCGGTCACGATTCCATCAATGAACGTGCCGGTAGGTCCGGTGATACCGGACATGTCCTTAACGTCTACCAGAATCGTTGGAGCATACAAAGGAATTACCAGGCCGTCCGGTTGCGGATCGCCCGGTAGCCACAGATTCGCCGTCAACACCAGGCCGCAATCCTTAACAACTTGCTCAACCAAGGTGGAAATCTTATCCATGCGTCCGTTGATGGAAGTCCACGGCGACGTATCGAACAACGGGTTAGTTGGCAAAACCACAATAGGTGTCATCAGCATTTTTATCGGGTCGCCGTCAGATTGCAGCAACGTGCCGAACCATGCCTGCCAATCCAAGCTGCCCGAACCTAACGTGTTAACAAATTCCCACAAGCCGGATTGCAGCCGGAAACACTGCTCTGCGATAAGGGTTTTTATACAAGTAATTGCTGGCCCGATAAACAAAGATCGCTGCGGAAATTGTGTCTGAATTGGCAGCAGAAAATTCGGCCAGCATAAAATCCGGTCAAACCATTGGTAATCGTCAGTCAAATAGACGGTAACGTCGTATTGGCCGTCCTTGAACTGGTAATCCACATACTCGACGCGGCCTGACCACCTGAGCGAACCGTTACCGATAGTTACCGGAATGACTTCCTCATGACATTTCATAACCACCGGAACCAGCGGATCGGTCTGCTTGAGGACAAGTGTTCCTGTGCCGATTTGATTACGGGCAAACGTGTACGTCAGATTTTTGTAGTCGTTGCACTCCCCTACCACGTTGTACGTTTTATCGTAGAACGTGACCGCAATCCTGGTATCGGGAACCTGCTGAGCTTGCGCGATTTCCCAGGCCGCTTTGGACGCGGCCAGGGGATCACTACCCGTGATCGCTTTTCGTGCGTCTGCGACAGGACCAACCGCCGGGAATGACGGTACGGAAGTCACCAGCGATCCAATATCGGTGCGGATAGGTTGATACACCGGATCAGTAGTGGCTATCGGAGTCGGCTGCTGCTTGTCCACCGGAGCCGACGACACTGGCAATCCAAAAATGTCTTTAACATTCTTGAACCACGTTTCCACCGTCGAGTTCCACCAGTTATTCAACTGGTCAGCGGCTCCCGAAAACAGATTCCCGTTCTTAGCGATTGCATCCAACGAAGAAATCGCGTCATGAAGCGTGGCCGAACCGTTCTGCACGGCGGTCACAACCGACTTAAGCAAACCCTGTAGATCGGCGTTAGCTGCCGACAGACCGTTAGCGAACTGGTTAACGACCGACTCAAGAGCGTGCTGGCCCGTGGTCAACACGTTGCCAAGTACGTCCTCGACAACCTGCGTTCCCTGCGTCAACAGGTTTTGCAACCATGTGTCACTCTGCCCGACAAACGTAGTCAACTGCTGATACCAGCCGTTGATCTGCGAATTCCACCAGGCAGACAGCGAAGCGTTTGCCGTACCGAAATAGTTTTGCAGCTGAGTCAGCACCGTCGTTACCGGCGCACCTAACTGTAAGTTCTTAAGGATCGGGTTAAGAGCGGCAGACACCGAATCGCTAGATTGTGAAATCAGAGTTTGCAGGTCTTTTTCCAGCTGAGCCGCACCGCCGCCGCTGAACACCGCACCCAACGCCGCCTCGACAGCATTCGTGCCATCAGCCAGCAATGTGGACAGCCAAGTGAACGGTGCCCCCGCAGGAGCGATCTGCCCCGTAGAAGGAGTAGACGAACCCGTAGACGGCAACGACACCACCGGAGCGGCGGGAGTCTGCTTAGCCCTCCACGCCGCACCCACATCATTCAAATGCTTAGCGGCAATCAAATACGCCGTAGGACTATCGGCTGGATAACCAAACGGGGGCGACACGGGATAGGACATATGACCCACCGAGCCTACCGCCGACAAAGCCTGTAAGCCCTGAATCAAAAAAATTGGGTTAAGCAAATTCAAGACGGAAAATAAATCCCCGCCCAACAAACTATTCAACCCAGAAAAAAGGCCCGCACCGCCCTGCCATGCTAAACCAATTCCACTATCACCTGTCGAAGCAATAATGTCGTTCGGTTCGGCAAAATCCCACCACCAATCGGGAGTGTTTGTAAGACGCTGCGACACTGGCATACAACCATGACCGCCAGTTGTGGAATTTACAACGTCCCACGAACCGTTAGTCTTTGCTCCCGGCCACGCATGATTAACCTCGCGCAAAGGATTACCGAAAGTTATACCGGCAATCAGATCATTTAAACGATGATTAAGGGTGCCATAACGGATTTCATTCAGCACAATGCTGGTCGTTATTGCACCCTGCGAATAACCACCCAAAGCAAACGGGCCGGAATGACTATTAATCTTGTTAATAAGATCGGTAACACCGGCATTTACGCTGGCATTCATGGGGAAAATTGCGGCGGGATAAGAAACCCGCTGGAAATCCCAAATGCTCGGATCAAGCAGCAATGGAAACGGATCGTCAAACAGTCCATGCGGTTGAGTGTAAATGAGGGTGGTGCCATTCCACGACGGAATAGTTTGCGGAAAGGTTGACGCAAACATTACGCCGTCGCCGTTCAAGCCGACAATGTGACCGAGAACGTCCAACTGCGTTGTCGTGCCGTTAGCGTAAAAGAACATTGGCTTAGCGACAGCCACAGGCACCCCCATATTCAGTTAGACGACCCTTTATTCGGGCCACCTGCGTTGCGGAGTCACCGCCGCAATAATGTTTGACTTCGCCGTAGCACCCTCAATGGCGCACGGAATGAACGACGTAACCGGCCCAACCTGCTCCTGCATCGGATCAATCGGCGTAGTGAACCTGCCATTCAGCAGCGAATACATCGGCCCCTGCGGAGGCAAAATGCCGAAAAACGACTCCACCTGCTGCAATAGCGGAGGAACCCGGTTGTTCGTTGCAAAGTTGACCAACGTGTTAATCAACGCCTGAAACTGATTAAGTTGCTGCGCTGACTGCGTAGGACTAACGTCCACCACCGACCTAAGGCGGGGCAGGGTCGTCAGCAACGCCACCTGGCCGTCCAGCAGCGGCCCGAACTTCACATAGTTACTTGAACTTGGGCCGTCACCGATATAGAACGTTCCCGGCCCGTAGCACAAATATCTGGGCCACGCCGGTTGGTCACCGACGTTTGTCAACGGCAGATAGCCCTTCTGCGTGCCGCCGATCTGCACACGATAAATCTGCACACCAGCAATCGACAGACCGCCCGTAAACGAATGTGTCGCTTGCAGAAGATCAACAGCGACTTGAGCAAAAGCCCCCTTGAACGTGATTGTGAACGGTCCACCCGTCACACCACCAACGGAAATATCGTTCTCGCTAAGATTTGTCAATGAAATCAGCGCGTGCCACACGTCCGAAGCGGTCGCATTAACATCAATCGGTCCAGTCTTTTGCCCTTGAAAAACCAAGTTAAAGAACCCGGCCCCCGGCCCGCCAATGATCGTCACCGTCTGAATTTCGTTTTGCCCCTTAAAGCTGGACACCGAATCTACAGACTGCCAAAACGAATCATCATTACGGGCAGACCACTGAAACGATGCACCCTTAGACTGGTAAAAGTCCCGGTCAAAACGATCAGAGACAGCTTTGTTCATACGGACGTTGGCCCACCACTCCCCCCGCTCGGGGGAAAACCACGACAACTTGCCCTGCTTGTGAGGACTCCACGCCCCATACCAGGAGGAAATCACCCTCCTGGTATCGGAAGCGTCGAGTCCACCAAGCTCCACTTGCATGTCAATTTCGGCAGGGTCATACAAAGTGTCGAACCACGTCGTACCGTCCTGACGGGCACCCTTGTTGTCCAAATGTCTAAAAGGCGGATCAAGGTGTGAAATGTTTTTCAACACCACACCCGACTGCGCCCCCAACACNGGNGCAAANGGCCCCGACAAATGGAACCTAGTGCCCTCCCAGCCCACATAGGCGATCTGTGACTGATGCCCCTGCAACGCTAGCTGCTGCTGCAAAAGAAGGGGGGCAGGCGGAAAGCTTGTCACTTATTTCCCTCCATACATCAACATGCCACGGTTCTGCTCACGCTGAACCTGATCCGCGTTGTCATTAGTGCCGTGGAAATTGTTAGTGATCGTCAAATCGCCATAAGGACTGACCTGCTGATCGGCGGCAGATTCCTGTTGCTTCAACGGCGGCGCACTCGCCCCAGCCGTATTCGGCTTAGACGGATGACCGCCAGCAATGCCCATAGCGACCTTGCCGAACAGCGACTTACCGGGATCAGCCAACGGAGAATCGTTCAACATAAACGTTTCCATCAAACCACCAGCAGCGATACCAGCCAGCTGCCCGACATAGCCCACGAAACGGTTAGCTTCCTGGGTCATAATGTCGGTTGCCATGCCAGCNCCAGGCGCGACAGCGTTCAACGCCATACCGCCAGCTGCACCGGCAGCACTAAGCGCNGAACCAAGAATGCCGCCCTTAATGCCTAAGCCGGGGCCAGANCCACCCGTGATCTGACGAGAACCGTCCTGAGCAGGTGGCCCAGGTGCAGCCCCTTGACCCGAACCATGCTGCGTCGTATTCGGATCGACCGGCGGCGCAGACTCAGGCCCACTGCCCCCAGGCTGCAACCCTAATGCTTCCTGCTGATCGGGATTAAGCACCAACTCGGGCTTACCCGTATCGTTCTGTACCGTCGTAGAACCAGGAGGCAAATAACCGCCCGTGTCGTAACCGACACCNCGCCCAATTTGCAATGGAGCACCGGAAGCATCCATACCGTAACGACNCGTCACATACTTAAGAGCAGCCGCAATCTGAGCATTCGGGTCCATGTAGCTGCCGCCCGAAATGTTATTCGACGCAAACGTTGACGGAAGGAANTGCAACAAACCCGACACATGCTGCGTGCCACCGCGACCATTGGAATCATTCGGATTTTGGGCACCGGGATCGCCCATCGACTCGGTAGCGATCTGACGCACCATAGCGTCTTCCCAGGCTTTACCATTGCCGATACCCAACGACGGCCCATACTTGAGCAGTGCCATACGCACCGCTCCACGCCACCGCTCAGCACCACCAGCACCCTGTTCCATGCGGCCACCGCCGCCATGACGCATCGGCAAACCGCGACCCCGACCCGCAACAAGCGGGTCGTCAACACCGCCGCCAGAATCCGCAGCAAACGGATCAGTCGGATCAAGACCCTGCATAACGTCGTCAGGATTCAAACTGTCAGTACCGTCAATCGCGGCAAGAGCCTGCAACTTTTCGATTGCTTGTCTCTTTGTCATGACGTTCAGCATCGCCTNTTGAGCTTCCGGCGAACCCTCACCGTGCTTAGCGACANCTTTATCGTAAGTAGCTTCCGCAGACTTCTCGGCAGNGACGGCNTTAATCATCTTCAACTGGCTTTTGGTAACAGAAATCATGTTGCCGTCAGAACCGGGAACACCAACCTGCTGCACATACAGCGGATTATTCGGGTCTTCACCCTTCTTACCGGCTTGCAACTTGCCGTAAGGGTTACCCAATGCCAAGTTTGTAAAATACGTTGCCATAAGGCGAGCAATGTTAGGCAGCGTCCAACCGCCCTGACCGGCCTCTTGGAAAGGATCGTAAGAGAAACCAACATTGTCAGTGGTTCCGCCGCCCTTACCGGCGTTCAATCCAGCTTGCGGCAACGCCATAGTGTAAACGGGGTCTTCTTTAGTACCCCCCGGCAAATCCTTGCCGTTTTTACCCTTCTTGGCTGGCTTAGCGTTAGCCTCATCCGTCAGCTGCGAACCCGAACCATCCGGCAGCGTCGATTCCGACAGCGGCGGGGCCACATCAGAAGTCAACGCACCAGGAAGACCATTCGGGGCCAACGTGTACGGATTGGTGATCCCGTTGTCATCAAGAGCCTTCTGCTGCTGTTCGCGCCGCCTCTGGCGATCACCCATAGCACCGTGCGGGCCGTTAGTTTTCGACCCGTATTCCGGTAGCGGAGTGGTCAGCCGCTCAACTTCGGCAGCCTTTTCCTCCGCAGCCCTTTGAGCCTCGTAAGCGGCCCGTTCTTCCGTTCCCATGTCGTCGGGATTCTTACCGCCGGGATTCGGATTGTTAAGCGACTTCTCGCGGTGCTGCTTATACGGATCAGCCCAATCGGGAGCCTGAGTGCCGGTAGCCTGCGCCCAAATACGCCACGGTGCATAAGCACCTTGCAGAATGGTTTCCTTAACACCGTAATTGGTATCGGCAACCTTGTTGGCGATAGTGTTCGCCGCCCAGGACGTTGCAATGACCTGAGACAACGTACCCAACACCGACAGGGCGACAGTACCCACGCCTGCAATAGCAGTCCTAGCAGTGCCCGCACTGGCCGCTACAGAGTCCATAGCGGCCACTTCTGCCGCCGCAGCACCCTCAACAGCCGTCGCGCTCGTCGCCGCCGCAGGAGCCAAGCCCTGCATTTCCGTGATCGTCAAACCAATAGACGCGGTAAGGCGACCAAACCATCCCGTCACAGCTGTCAAGCCGAGAACAATGGTGTCCCACATGGCCTTGCCGATCATGGCTGCTTTCACAAGCAACCACGTTTCCGCAAACAAGCCAAGGGCACCAACGACGGTCTTCAAGATCGCCGGATGCGCGGCAAGAATTTGAGCGACAGTGCCAAGTGCGCCAGCAACCTGCTTCAACACCGGGAGGAAAACGTTACCCAACTGAATAGCGACATTGCCGAACTCAGCCCTAGCATCACGCATCTTCGCGTTAAGAGTCGTCTGCGTTTCCGCGAACCCCTTAACGTTGCCCTCAAGGTCAGGGGTAGCCATTTTGATGCGAATGATTTCGTTGTAGTACGCATCCAAGCTGCCGTTAGCACCAACCAACTGCTCAGACAGCTTGAAGCCAGCATCGGTGCCGAACAGCTTCTTCCACGTTTCGCCAAGGCTCTGATACTGCGACTCGCCCTTTTTGACGTTATCGGAGAAGCCCTGCATATCGTGATACAGCTTCGCCCACTGCTGCAACCGGGCAAAGTCCTCCGCATCGCCCTTCCAGCGTTCCTTACGGAAGTCCAGGGCAGACTTATCGCCCGCCTGGTATTGGTCGATCAACTTCTTAGCTTCGGGCGACATTTGGGCATACATAGTCTTCATGTCGCGCATCGCGCCGATGCTCTTATAGGTCGAGTCAATGAAGACCCGGTTGTCGGGAGTCAGCGTTTTCTGAACGGCCTGCTGCATCTGATTCAAGACACCGATGAAGCCGACGCTGGGGTCGGACAACTCCGTCTTGAGCTTGTCGGGGTCAAGGCCCAGCATGTTCATCTGCTTGCGCTGCGGAGCCTGAATCACCATGAGGTGCTGAACCATGTTTGCCATTTGCTGCGTCAACATGTCAGGGTTAGTGCCCGACTGAGAAACGCGGGCCATAGCCCCATACACTTCTTCAATCGACATACCGGCAGCCGAAGCAATCGGCTCAATGTTGTGCAACGCACCGGAGAACTGTTGCAGGTTAGTCTTAGCGTCACCGACAGCGACGTTCAGCTTTGAGGCAACCAGCGCGGCTTGATCGACCGGGATATGGAAGTCCCGCATCGTCGTGGTCAAGCCCTGCGTAACCTCGTCCAGCGACGTGTTCTCGGCGCGAGCCAGCTGCGCGGCGGCACGCATCACCGTGATGCCCTCGGCACCCCGATAACCGGCCTTCTCCACCAGATACATGCCGTCAGCAAGTTCCTGCGCCGAATAGCCGGTCTGCGCGGCCACGTTCATCAAACCTTGCGAAACCGTGGCAAGGTTACCCGTGACTTCGCCCGCTGATGCGACAAGGCGAGTTAGCTTTTCCTCAAAGTTACCGGCAGCCTTACCGGACTCCAACATGCCAAACAGGAACCCGCCCGTAGCGGCCATGCCAGCGACGTTGAACGCTTTGCCCATATTGCTGACAGCGACAGTGCTGCCTTCGACAGCTTTAGTTTTTGCAGCAGTCGCACCGATAGCAAGTTCTTCTGCCCTTAGCGCATCGCGGTTGCGTGCAGTCTGAATTAACGCCGCGTCACTAGCCGCGTAAACGGCTTTCTGCTCGGCGATCCTCGCAGCAGTCAAACGGTTTGTTGCAGCCGCACGCGCATTGTCGGTTGCTGTCGTACTTACCATGATCTGCTGGTAGCGGGCCTCCGCAGCGATGCGCCGCTCCGTGGCAAGAGTGGACTCTCGCTGAGCAATATCGACAGCCTGAATCGACTGAACACGCCGCCTAGCGGCATCCTCGGCAATGTTGGATGCTTTGCGCTCAGCCTCGGCCAACGCCGCGATCCTAGCCTCGGCCTCAGTGCCGAAACTAGAACCGACCGCCGCCCCGGTCTTCTTGAACATGGCCGAAATTTTGTCCAAAATGAGAGCCAAAGCCGCCATATCGAACCGGGGCAAAACGTCGAGAAAAATACCCTTCTCAGCTGGCATCGGTCGCGTTACCTCCTAGATCGTGGCCGTACAGCTGGGCAAGAATGCCCTCACGTTGCACTTCCCGCTCACGGTTAAGTTCATCCCTACGCGCAATCTGCGCCGGGGATTCAAGCAAATCGGCATCCATCTTCTGACCATTAATAGCCGCCTGGTCAATCCGCAACAAACGAACCTCATTCAACAAACCGGCCTGTAGGTACTCGTCAAAGCCCCAATCACCCTCTCGGGTGGCCCGCTTAAATGCCGAATCGTCAGGCAAATTCTCAATCAAAGCTAAAAGCCTGCGGCTCGACATGATCCCCTTATGCCAATCCGCAATATCAATGCCGCGAAACGCCAGGTCAGCCTCAATTTCGTGAGGGAACTGCCTAACAATCGACACGGCATCAGTTATTTTGGGTCAGACTCCTGCCGGTCTTTCGTCTGCTCCACCATGTACTGCCACGCCAACGACACATCGTTAGACCGGCCACCGGCCTCAATGAACCGCTTATGGGCTTCGTCGCCCAAAATGACGCGGGCAGATCGAATGCTCATCGGTTCAAGAATTTTGCCGTCAATCTGATTCGGCTCCTTAACCCGCGTCAGGGTTTCGCCGTTAACATCAATGATCGGCTCACCCTGCGAGTTAAGAATCGGCTCACGATCCAAGCCGTCGCCGCGCTGAAAAGCTTCAACGCGGGCCTGCATATCGTCGTCCATAGCGAGCGGGTGCGGAACCTCAAACACTTCATCAGAACCGGGAACCTCAAGCAGAATGCTCGCGGTCTGACCCATAGCTTCGATAGCTTGCTGTCGGAAGTCTTCGACTTTCCATTTCTTTTGAGCGCGTTTTTCGGCGCGGTTAGTAGCCATAAAATTTAGTTCCCCTAAATCAAAGTAAATGCAAGTGAGTGACGGTTCCCCAGCGTGAGGCTTGTAAGTCTCACGCTGGGGAACCGCCTAAGACCCTTGTGGGGTCATCAACGACTACGCCAGGAAAGTGGCAGAAGTCGAAGCAGTTGACGGAGCCGAAACCAAACCGTCAGAGCCGGTCGCGGTGATGCGAACCAGCTTGGCACCAGCAGCGACTCCGGTCACCTTAAGGGTGACAGTGCCGGAAGTGGTGGAATAGCCAACCGTGTTATAGGTGGTGTCCAGGGTGGCGGTCGTCCAGGTGGTGCCAGCATCGGCACTCACCGAAGCGGTGTAGGTGAACGGATCGTTCAGCGACACCGGCTGAGCGAACGTGACAGTGGCTTTACCGCCAGCGGCCAAGCTAGAAACAACCGGAGCGGTCTGGGCCGACGGCCACAGCACCGCGCCACCGGAAGCGACCCACGACGGGCCGGAACGGATAGTTTTAGCCGAAAACGCGGAAACCGGATCGGGAAACACGTTGTAGGTCAACTCAATGGAGTCAACCTTCTTGGAGTTAAACGACCGCTTACCGACCTTAGCCAAAGCAACACGGGGCCGAAGCTCCGCAATGTACTCGGCGTTGCCCATCGTGCCGTCCACGCCGATCACAAGAATCTGACGGTAAACGGTGTCAGTGGTGTTCGGCTTAACCGACGTGTAGGTCTGCTCGCCAACCTCAGCCAGCGAGCTAAGCGGAAGGTTGTTCCGCAGCACGTCGGCAATCGGGCTGGACTGCATGAGGGTGAACATCACTTCCTCATCGTCAGCAGTAATATCCGACCGCTGCGCCCGACGAGACTGCCAAATCTTAACCTCGTCAGTCGAGAACTTCGGGTTGAACTCAACGCCGTCCTCAGACAGTGCGCCAACCTCGTACCAGCGACCACCGGGGTTGCTGTCACTCAAAAGAGTGGTTTTGATGTTGTTGTCCGACGAATCGAACGGAGTAAAAGTGCTAAGGCCAGTAGTGCCGTCAGCCGCCCAATCACGGACGAGAACGGAACCATAAAGCCACTTACGAATGCGGGTCGCATCGCCGCCGCTACCACCGACACCGGCAGTACCGTAGAGCGAAGTCCACAATTGTCCTGACATATGAAATTGTTTCCTTATCTAAGGGAGAGTTAGGGATTTTGAGAAAGGTAGCCTTACAGCAAACGAAGGCATAGCGTGTACCGCCCGACATACCTGTGGACGGTCTTGTCGTCGTAGTCAACCCAAATAGGGACTTCTTCGACCTCGCGGTAATCCACACCGTAACCAACACCCTCAACGGTCACGGTGACCTTAGCGTTAAGGAGCTTCATCTTGGCGTGCATAGCGCGTGCCGCATCATGGGCGGCGGTGCGGGTGTCAGCAAAGCAGTGAATGGACACCGTTGCATGATCGGAAATCATGTCCTCTTTGCCCGTGATCCGACGAATCAGATAAAACGGGTGCGGAGAGCCATGCTCCATTTCGGTTCCGACGTTGTGAAACTCGGGAGTCAAATACGCCACCACGAACTTNTCGACGGATACGGCTAAGCCGCTGTCAGGCAGAGACAGTAGTCCCACCCCCAAAGTAGCTGAGCATTGCCGCCCGTGGCGCAAACTCNGGCATNCGGCTAGAACCGTACTCAATCCAATGAGCCTTGAAATCGTGAGCGGTGATACGGGCTTTCATAAAGCGTCCATGTTTCATGTACTTAATGCGGATCGACCTAGAGTAGTCGCCGGGACGCTCAACATAACCAGACCGCAAAGTGTGAACCTTAGAGTGAGGATGATCGAACGATTCCCAATACTCAATCCACATTTCACGAACTTCCTCGGCCTTTTTCACTAAGGCTTCATGCACGATTATTGAATCCGCTAAAGCGGATTCAATCGCGCCGACACCGAAAACGGATTCGACTAAACCTTGGGCACTCATTAGCTGCTCTGTTCCTCGCACATGACTTTCGCGTAAGCAATCCTGCCGTGAAAGTCTTTATAGATGCGTTTTCCGATAACCCGATAGTGAGTTCCTTCGTGAATAAGCATGTCTTCCGGTTTGATCGCCAACANAACATCGCTACCAGGGCAAAACACTTGATGCGTCGAAGACGCAAACGCCGTGTCCGAAACCTTGTCTTCCAACCGACGCGGTTGAAATGAACACCCCGCAACATCATGAGTGGTTTCCACAACAACTCGGTTACCTAGCGCATCTCGGCTGGAACCGCCCTTAGTGACGAAAGTGACGGTTTCCCAGCCGGGATTCATGCCACACCGACATTTGCGTACCGATCAAGGATCGCCTTATCTAGAGCCGTGAAAACAACACCGGAACTGCCCGAAAAACGAGCATGAACGTCACCAACGCCGCGCTGAACCATCAGCATCGGATTTTCAAGGTACTGCTGCGCCAACCGGACACACACGTTCGTCAAGTCTTTAGGCGGCGTAGCGAAACCATGATCGTAAGTGACCCGCAACGAACCNGGAAGCCACGGCCATGAAGGGCCGGTATTCCAGCGAGTACCCGGCAAGCCCGTCGTGTCATACAAAATGCCGGTATTAGAAGTCCACTGATAGTTAGTCAGTTGAACCCACGTCATACCGCCACCGTTAGTGTCGGGAAGATACCCGTACACCGAAGACACAGTTGCGACCGGAATTTCCGGCAGCAAAGCCGCACCCCTACTCGGGGTAAGAGTCACCACATCGCCGGTCACCAGATCAAAGTTCCGATTGCAGTAACCCGCAATTACAGAAGTAGCCCAATCAATAGCGTTCTGCACTGCCTCCTGACTGTCGGGAAAATTGGAAATGAAATCTGACGGACTGGCGAGAGGGTTCACTTCGTTTCGACACCCTCGGTTGTCTTAGGCTCGCCCTTGCTCTTAGCGGGAGCCTTAACCACCTTCGCGGTAGCCTCGCCGCTTTCATCGTCGGCCTCACCCTCAACCTCAGTCGGAAGCGTAGCCGGTGCAGTCGTTCCCTCGGGGAGAGTGAAAAAACCGACAACAGGCTGTGACGCAACCAGGCTAAACGTGTAATCGTCCACAATGGAAATGTTTGTACTCATGTAAAACCACCTTTCATAAGTGCAGGGATGCCCCCCGAAGGGGGCACCCCTGACACTTAAAGCCCTAACTAGCCGTTAACCAGCTGGATAAGCTCAAACGCCGACGGACGGTAAACGAGCAGGCCCAGACGCTCCTCGGCACGGACAGTGATGCGTCCGTTAACGAAGTCGGTGCCATTGCTGTTGCTCATCTGCATGGAGATACCCTCGCGGCGAGCGGTCTGAATGGTCGAGCTATCGAAGTAGCCAACCAGGACGCTGCCCTGCGGGATCGACTGCGTAGTGATGACATTCACGCCCCACAGATTCTTGCTGGTGTCGTTCGGGTAACCGTAGTTCTGCCCGAAGAACGAACCGCCGAANTACTGCGAGTTACTGTCCTTAGCCAGTCGCAGAACAGCCCAATCCTTCGGGTGCATCAGAATCGCGTTCGGGGTGTTGAACACCGACAGCTGAATGTCAACCAGCGAGGCNAAAATTCCCTCGGCAATGGCGATAGCGGTCGGGTAAACGCCAGTGGACGCACCCTGAATCTTACGACCGTAAGTGACCGACGAAATGGTCTTCTGCGTGACGAACGAGCCGCCCTCGGCATCAGCCGGGAACTTAACGTTGGTGACAGCAGTGATGGTCTGCGGCTTGGTGAAACCAGTAGTGCGGTTCAGCAGGCCGTTAACGCCGGGGTAGCCGGAACCGGCCAGGATTTCGATTTCTTCCTGACGCTGGATGCCCTCAAGGAGCCGTCCCTGAACGAACGAGAACAGCTGCGGCGCATCCTTAACAACCTCATCAGTGAGGGTGGCAGCGTTGGCGATCTTGCCAACCTGCTCGTAGACGCGCGAGAACTGCTCGCTGGAGAACGGGTAAGCACCATTCTCAGCAGTGGCAGCAGAGTTGTTCGTCGCAACCGACTCGGTGAGGTACGACAGATCGGGGGTAGTAACCGGGATCGACGTAATCAGATCGGCAATGTGCAGCGGGTAGAACAGCTGCTCAACGATGCCGGGGAGGAAAGTCGGCAGGATGCCGGGGCCAAAGGCACCGGGCAGGAACGGGTTCTGACCAGCGGCGGTCGGGCCGGTAGCACCAGTCAGACCCTCACCCATCAGATTCGCGCCAGCGGTAGCGTCCTTAGCGTCGATGTTGAACGTGAAATCGAACTGGCTCTTAGGCTTGTTGAAATCGTCAAGAGCCTTCATCGCCTCGACGTACTTCGGGTGCTTAAGCAGCGCGGCACCAAGCTCCTTACGGATGCGGCCCAGGCTACGAACCTCAAGCTGCGGAAGGTGCGGGTTCTCGTCGCCGTTAACNTCGCGTGCATCGCCAGTCGAACCAAGCTTGGCAGCCATTTCGGAAGCCCGCTCGGAGTTCTTAACCGACAGCATGTGGGCATCCCAATCGACCTGAACCTTGTCCAGAGCCGCGCCCTTCTCCGCTTCGGTCATTTCACTGACGTTGATATCCTCAATGACCTTTGCAAGCTCCCGGCCACGGGCCTTCAACTGTGCCTCGTTAGACATAGTATTTAGTAACTTTCTGTTAAATGAAAATGGAATTAGTGATTAGGGTCGTCCGAAAGGACTTCCTGAGCGAAAATCGACATAGCCATATGGCGTGCGCGAGTTTCACTTGAAAGAACCACTTCGGACTCAGCGGCCTCATCAGCGGCAACCTCAACGGGTGACTCAGCGGGTTCATCAACAGATGAAGCGGCCTCATCAGCGGTATCAGTTACGGGTGACTCGACGGGAGAAGTACCCTGTGGCTCAACGACAGCAACATCACTGTCGGAAGATTTCACCAAACCCTCAGTTATGTTGTTAAGAGCTTCCTTGAACTGATCCAGGGTGATCCCCACAGACAGGTCGATGCTTTTAACAGATTTGGGCTTGGGCTTATCGTCGGCTCCCATGGTGTCACCCTCGGCAGCCTCGTCGTCATTATCGGTATCCATTACGCAAGTAGCCCCCAAATGGCAGGCGGCATCATGGATAGCTTGAATAAGTGCGGCATCGCCGTTGGAAGCTTTCGTTTCCGGCTCCTGCACATCGGTTTTAGCGGCCTTGGCATCCAAGATCACCGCATCCCGATTAGAAGGAATCGCTACAACACCGGCATTNAACAGTTCACGCCGGGGAGTGCCGTCCTTCTTGGAACGGTCAGTCATAAACGCAACCGACACGCTAGAAATGTGGCCCTCTTTGATGAGAGTGCGAACCTCTTGCGCCTTGGGCGTAGAAGCGAACGTGGCATCCATCATCAGACGGCCACCATCATCAAAATAGGGTCGGAATGATCCGATAGTGCCCTCAACGGTCATGTTGTGGTCAATGTCCAGAGGAAGCCGGTCAGGTAGTGGCTCCATCCATTCCTCGCGGGACAGAACATCGCCGTCACGATCAAGCGAAGGCGTAGACAGGACAGCGGTAAAACCCCCGTTGGGCTTATCGGTGTCAGCGTCCTCGACAATCGCGTCAAGTGACTTACGTTCAATCTCAACGCTCGTCATTCAATTTTTGCCTTTCATGCTGCTCACGGACGGCGATTTCAACCGCACGCAAAATGTCTTCCCAATCGTCGGGATACTCGGAGAACAAACGCTCCGCGACATGTTTAATGTCTTTATCGCGGCCAAGCTCGCCCTTAACGCGGCGCAAATGCTTCGGTTGCGTCGGCTTAGTCGGCCCAGGAGGGGCGTTAGACGGCTTCGGAGCCTGCGCGGGCTGACCCGAACCGTTAACAACACTGAGCTTCGGCACCGATGTTGGCGGGCGAGACCCATCCACCGCCGCCACCGGAGTTGACCCCGGTAAAGCCGGTGACTCGGCTTTAGCGACCGAACCCCCAGGAGGGGAACCAAGCGGCTGCATCGCACTATTGGCGTACAACTCATCGGCCTTAGGGTCACTAATGCGGTTCAAGCCCATAAGTTCGCGGTACTCATTAGGGGTCATGCCGCCAGAGTTAACGGCAGCCTGCCCCGATTGCGACCGGGTTTCCCAATCTCCGCGAATCACATCATCAACAGCGAAACGAACCCTGTTCTTACGCGACCAATACGAGCCGACGTACTTATCCAACACCGACTCCACAAAGCCTAAGGGCACGGCCATTGTGTCTCGGTAAAATGCCCTCATCTGAGCACTGATATTAGAGAACGTCGCCTTGTCAAGAATCTGCACAATCGGCGGCGCAATGTCATAGACACCGCACACTTCCTCACGGTTAAGGTGCCGCGATTCAATGAACTGCATTTCAATAGCTGTCAGCTGGAAACTGGCGGCAGTAACGCCGTCCTCAAGTACCAACGCTTTACCCGTATTGCTAGACCCGCCGTGCGCCTGCTTGAAAGCCGCTGCAAGACGTTCCCGCCCCGGCTGACCCAAAGCTTTCTCCGACGTAAGAATGATGTTCGGGCGACCAGCGTTCGTCCACATCGCCGCCGTCGCATTACGGCTAGAGTCCTCCGCGAAAATTGTGGACTTAAGCGATTCCATCCGCGACAAGCCACGCTCAATGCGGCGCGGGTTAAACAGTCGAAACGGAACCACATCTTCCTGCGGGAACCGCACCAAGGCGGTGCCCAAACCGGAACCGGCCTGGAAAGTGTACGAGTAGCTGTTGTCCTTAGGATCGCGGATCACCGCAACCCGTGACGGGTGCATCGGCATGAAACTGATCGGCATACCGGCATCGTCTTTAACCATCGCCAGATACGTTTCGCCGTAAATGTCAATAGTGGTCTGAACCCACGTCCAAAACGAAAAGTTGTCCAGATACTCGCACGGGTTAGCCATGATCGCCGCATACCGTGAACGAACATCAAGTTTCTTCGTTTCGCCGTCAATGTCCCACACGTTCACCGGCAGACGCGCAACCGCAGAAGCACGCTTGTCGATCACNGTGCGAACCCACGGCTGCTTAGCGTAAATCTCCCCATACAGGGCAAACTCACGCTCAAGCTGCAACCCCAACGCATCGGGGTAATAAAACGAAGTCGAAATCTGCGGGGCAATCTCAGCGAGAGACTGCGGCGCAAGCAGCGGAACCTTAGTGCCGTTAGCCANTAGCATTAGTCACCACCACGGCAGGATCAATCGTCACCACAACCGATTGCAGAAACAACACGTTGTCACGATCAATGAACAGCGGGCTAGCCGCCGACTGGCCGTTCACACGCACATCAACAAACTGGTAGTTCTGCTTAGTGCAGCTAGCCAGAATGCCGTCGAACGACTGCGAACCGTCTTTGGGGGTGACATGAAACCGCTCCCTAAGATGCGCTTTAAGCAAATCTTTGCGAAACAAGTGGGAAGCCTTTCCTCACAAGACAAGGATTTCCTCGTCCTCATAGATGGAGCGGGCGGTCTGACCGCGCGTGTACCACGCATTAACCGCCATGACAGCCGCCGGGACAGCATCAATCCGCTTAGCAGCGATAGCGCGGTCGGGAATGTCCGGTCGGATCAAGTTAGGGTCATACGGCGCAACCCGCGCCTCGCACGAATCGAAACAGAACCGGGCCAACGGATTGCCGTGATGCCGGAACTTCTTCTCCATCGTCATTTCATAAACACGGTGCATACCGTCAGACATGTGCGAAAAATCATTCTTGTAAGCAAAAATCTCACGCACATAAGTACGGGACTCAATTTCCTGAATCACCGGATCGGACGACCATTTATCGGCATCGCCACCCAAAATGCTAAACCGCTTAGAGTCAGCCTCAATGTCGGCGTACACCTGCTGGAAATCCAACACATCACCATCAGTGACCGTCAGCCAGCCGTCCCGCACAAACTGAGAGAACCTACCGCCATTCAACCGATTCAACTGGTCGAACGCAGTCTCGGGGCACCAGAACCGCCACACCGCATCCAGACTTCCGTCATGTGACGGAAAGATGTAGCACAAGGAGCACAAGTCTTTGCGTGCCGCCAAGTCAAACCCAAACCAGCACTCCCGGCCCGCGAAAGCATTCATCGTGTCCACCGCGTTCGCGTGAACAACACCAGCAGACTCATCCCACAGGTGCATCTTCATCCACCGCACCGTGGAGTTCTGCCACTGGTTCAACCGGAACTGNCGGAAACCCATTTCCGCTATCGGATTGTTCCTAGCNTCCATCGCCTGCTTACGCATCGCCTCCCAGCTAAGGAAGGTGCCCAGCGCGGGGTTAGCGTGCGGCCAGAAACTCTCATCGAACGGATCAGCGTCCATCGGAGTGTTCCGAATGTAAGTGAAAACGTGCGGTGCCCGCTCCGGTTCGTCGGCCACCTTAAGCATTTCCTTGTGCATCTGACCGGCGAAACCCTCAGTGTCCGACCCGGCAGTAGTCGAGGCGATCATCAACGGCTGACGGCGAGCACCAGACCCCATACCAGTACGCATGGAATCCCACATGCCGCCGTTAGGCCACGCCAAAATCTCGTCAGCACCAACACCAGACGGGTTAGAGCCAAGAGCCGACTGAGCATCAGCAGCAATAACCTCATAGAAGCTATTCGTGCGAGCATCAAAGATACGTTTCTTGTACTCGGTGATCCGCAACCGCTTAGACAACACCGGAGAGAACTTCACCATCTGCGCCGCAACATCAAACGCAAGCGCAGCCTGCTTACGATCCCTAGCCACACCGTAAATCTCGGCGGATTCCTCACCATCAGCCACCAACAGATACAACATAATGCCTGCTAGAAGCTCAGTTTTGCCGTTCTTACGGCCAATCTCAATCCACGCAACCTCAAACTTGCGTTTATAGCCGAACTCATCCGACCACTCAGTCTCACCAAACAACGGTCTAACAATGTCGTCGCGCTGCCAGTCCTCAAGCATGAACCGCTTCCGCGCGTACAAGCCCTTAGTGTGAACCAGGATTTCCTCAAAGAACGCTTGCGCCTTGTCAGCGCGAGGGGCGCAAAAGTGGCCTCCGGTGAACAAGCACTCCCGATCATCAAAGGTGTATCCGCATACGTCCACGCGAACCACCTCCTAACGGGCTACCGCGATTTCTTAAAAGGGAAAGGCAGCTGGGCAAGCAGCCGGTCAGCCAGCACATCAGCCAAATCGGGAATTTGCTTAATCGCCTCATCCAGAAGTGTTGGCATCAGCTTCACTAGCTCACGCGCTAGCTGGGCGGCAATCGCCGCCGCGACTTTCTCAACAACATGGTCAATCAAAAGCNGAATCCTTAAATCCAAGGGGCCGTGCAACGCTCCCCGGCACAACCACTAAGGCGGCAGCCGCAAACCCGCCAGAAACACACCAGACAGGCCGGAACGCCCCCTACGGGCCGGGGGTAGAAGACGGATACGAAAACTGTTCAGTCAGAAACGACGAACACCCCGCACACACACTCCCCCACAACCGCGACCACGAACACTCATCAACCGGAACCCGACGCTTACACCGGCCACACAACCCAGACGGCTCAGCCAAGAATCCGCTCCGCACCACCCTTAGGCGACGTATCTTCCTCGCCACCAGCCTTCAACGACGCACGATCACCAGGAGTCATACCGAACCGGCTGGAATACTGCGCCATAATCGCAGAACAATCCCTCATGATCTGCCAATACGGAGACTTAATCACCCCACCAGCAGCACCAACAGCCGTGTACTCATGCCCCATCATCAACCGGCAATCATGGTAAGTAGCAACAGCCTCACAAAACACCACAAACGTATCAACGTCCCAGGTGGTAAGCATCTTCTTATCAATCAAATCCGGNGCAAGACGATCCCACACCCTCTTAGCCCCTTCGCTGATCGACGGCGGGGCAATCACATCAGCAACATCGCTCGGCAACGGTTCCTCCCGGTTCAAACGGGATTCCTTAGNCCCTTGCAGGACTTTCAGATGATTAGGGGCGGGTTTCGGCCCTCTGCGACCCACTTCGTCCTCCTAAAGCTGCTTCAACGACGAACGCAGCATCCAACTGTGCTTCTTATGCGCGTCCTGGCGGTCAGCGAAGAAATTAGACAACCCGTGATCGCCGTTTTCCTCCGCAAGCTCAAACAACACCGCGAACAGGGCTGCCAAACCGTCACTGTCGTCCAACAACAACTGCAACATCGCCGCAGGAGAGGGAACTTCATCCACATCAGCAACCTGGCTGTACTGCGCCAGCAGGCCCAAACTGGCAGGCACATAGCACTGCGACTTACGCAAGTTCTCCGCGAAGTCGTCAATCGCATCGCCAACCTCGGTGTAGATACGCTCAAACAGCAGGTGATCGTTGTAAAACAGCCGACCCTCCACATTCCAATGGAAATGCTGAGCCTTAATCAGAAAGGCATACTCCGAAGCGAAGCCCGTCTTAAGAGCCAAGCAGTAGGAATCGTTGTCCACGAATAACTCCATAACGTATGAACGCCCGCGCGTCAGTAGACGAGTTCGCAAGCGTGAGGTAAAGTTCGTTGTGTTCGGCCCCGCTGTTCAGTTAGCTCCTGTTCCAGCGGGGTCGAACCTATTTGTTTGCTGGCCCTATTGCTGCATTTACGCAGGTCGGGGCATGTATTTCAAGGTATCTCTAAACCCACCTGCGTTTCCGCAGGTAGGGGGCATATTTTCGGAAAACGTGTCCCGACGTAAGCTCGCCA
>JGI24890J29729_1000345_pt1 | contig 32263 bp, 39 predicted proteins | sample FreactcultureFD7_FD_29729 | JGI IMG/M metagenome (IMG submission 29729)
GAGGTCACGTTACCAAAGAGGTTGCCTATAAGTGCGTTCGAGGCCTTCGTGTCGAACGAGGTCACGTTACCAAAGAGGTTGCCTATAAGTGCGTTCGAGGCTACGGTGTTGAAAGAACTCACGTTACCAAAGAGGTTGCCTATAAGTGCGTTCGAGGCCTTCGTGTCGAACGAGGTCACGTTACCAAAGAAGTTGCCTATAAGTGCGTTCGAGGCCTTCGTGTCGAACGAGGTCACATTACCAAAGAAGTTGCCTATCAGTGCGTTCGAGGCCTTCGTGTCGAACGAGATCACATTCCCAAATATGTTAGTTGTAGTGACATCTTTGGATACATATACATTTCCGGTGACCATGAGATTTGATGTCGGAGTATTTGTAGATCCGATTCCAACATTTGAAACATAATAAATAGGTGACCCGATCGCTCCGGTCCATTGAGAGTTGCTCGCATCCGCCCACAAAAGACCAGCTGCTCCGCTCGTAAGCACCTGTCCAAGTGTTCCGACACTTGAGGCAGTGTCCCATATATTTGTGGCCCTCATATCTCCGCCCACATCAAGGGTATATTCCGGGTCAGTTCTTCCTATTCCCACATTTCCAGAAACAATCAGGCCATCTTGAGGGGCTTTGAGCCCAAATCTTGCATATACTCCGATAGCTACAGAGTCACTTACGGCAAGAGTATCACTAACATATACATTTCCGGTGACCATGAGATTTGATGTCGGAGTATTTGTAGATCCGATTCCAACATTTGAAACATAATAAATAGGTGACCCGATCGCTCCGGTCCACTGAGACGCGCCACCGCCACCCCCAGTTCCCCAATATACCGGCAGGCCCGGACCGCCCGAAGTTAAGACTTGACCACTCGTTCCCGGATTTCCGTTTTCTAAAATTTCACCGGTAATTAACAAATTTGAGGAAAAAATGGTATTTGATGCGTGCAGATCTACTGCATATATGACGTCGGGTAGAGTTCCGGCTGGCTCATTATCTATAGTATAATAGCCCGGATCATACATATTATAATAAGGTAACATTCTAATTTAGGCTCAAAATATCCATCGAGAACGCCCAATCCAAGCCATTGTTGTTTAGGACGTAACCCAGAAAGTCCCGGACGGTTACATTGAGACGATCAACTCGAGGCCCCCTGTCTGATACCAAAATTTTCTGCCTGTTCTGAGAAGCCTCTGTCCAGTATATAGTGTTCGATATGACATTGTTCATCGGAATTTTAAATGTAATTTGATTCGTCTCTTGCGAGGACTGTGCTAAATTTTCAAACCATATGGTTATATAATTATCAAAATTCAGTAACCAGTTGTAGGTTGCTGTTATAGTGAGTCCAGTCAAGACCTGGGTTGGCGTGTATCCCATAAAAGCCAAGAAAGAGTTGGGCATCGGAGGATCGAAAGTGCCGGACACGCGACCTCCGGGACCTCCGGCATTTGTCTGGAAATTCCAGGGGGAAGTTAAATCATAATTGTTCGAACTAATATTTAAATGAACCCCACCCCAAGCATATCCATACGTCGTTGAGGGATTTGGTGGGGTAAATTCTCCTTGATTGGAAAATGAACTAGACATTCCTATTGCGGTCATCATACTCAATGGCATTTCTATATCAATTATAGCCGTGGTTCTTTGTAAAGAGTTTACAGTCCATGTATAAATTCCCGATGAGAAACCCACTGTCCAAAAGCCATTCAACAGTGAAAATAAATGACTATTGAATATATCTACAATATTATAGTTTCCGAGTGTAAGCGTCACCGGATAAGTAACAGTCGTATAACCCTTAATATCCCATATTTGGGTAACGACCGTAAAATTTTTATTCGTATCATTGATCTCTATAGTCCCATCGATAGGCCCTAATGCGGGTGTAAATACCGTCGGTGAAGTGTTAGAAAACTGGCCCAAAGTTGATAAAGGTATTGTTTGATTGACGGTCGCCAAATTTAATTCGGGAATTGTATTATAATTTCCGGGAGTTATGGTGTAGACGTTCGAGTTATATGTAAAGGTGTTATAGGGCGCTCGGATATTGTAGAAACCTATAGGGATCTGTGCATTCTGGAGGGAAATCTCACGGAGGGCCCTGTGCCTGTTTCCTAAAATTATATTACAGTCAAAGGGATTTCCGTTCTGCTTCGTGACCCTCGTATCATCCGAGGTGTCCAGGTGAAGTTGCGAAGGACAAAGCATTATATTATAATGTGAGTAGAAAATATATGGAACAACTGTTTCACTTTCACACGGGCGCTGATGGCGTGGTAAAGGTAAACGGGAATCCATTTGACTGTTCAATTTTACTCAAAAATATGTATACTGTAGAGGATGTCAGTCTGGAGACGGTCGAGATGGCCCATGGGTTCTACAACATCAGAAGCCCTTTCGACACTTTCACGGTCGATGGGACCTCTTATTCAATTCCGGACGGAAATTATACGATCGATACTTTGCTGGCCACAATGACGAGCGTCTCGGGCTACACTTTTGAAAAGGTCGGAGACCGTATTAACGAGTATTGGCCCGCTACAAAAATAGCCAAATGGGATTCAACTATGTTGAGCTCTATGCAGTATCTCACAAACTCTGATGAAACCTTGAATACAATTCCGCAATATTCAGGACAAGCTCCAACAAGTATGATAACAACTTATCCGATTTCTGATAATTCCAAAGTAATGTTTTCATTAAGGATTAATAGTTCATTTGATCAAAGTCAGAATAATACATTAGGTATAGGAAATAGAAACTTCAAACGATACGATTCAAAATATATTAATATGTTTTCCAACTCATCAAATTGTGCGGCAATTAATCAACACGATTCAAGTTTTTATAATTTAAATATTGGAGGCGCTCCGCTTAGAAATTATCCCCCGTGGAATTATGGTGACACGGTCGACGTCTGTATTGACACAATTCATTATCTTATATGGTATAGAGCAAACGGAGGCCCATGGACCGCAGATATTTACGGAACTACTTATACTAACAATGAAGGTCCCACATGGTCAGGCCCCGGGGATCCTACACAAGGAAGTATAGGGGGAGGCGGTGCGTATTTCGGTTACCTGAATACCGCACCTCCATATTATTTGGGTATATCCTTAGAATTTAATTTTTCAGCGACCCTTCTCTATACAAACGCATATGGGACCCCGGCCGGATATACCTTTGTCCCGGCTCAACCTCCGGGAGTTCTAACGGTCGCTCCAAATTCTCTTTTGAATTTATTGGGTTACCCGTCCGGAAATCCGATTGGAACATCTACAAATACTTATTCATTCCCATTCGACAAGTATATAACGATATGGATGGAAAACATAGGAACCTCATCGAACGAAAATCAAAAGATTACGTATAAGGTTCCGATCAGTTCCGCAAAAACTTTCTGGTCAAACAACTCTTTTAACAATCAGATAGTTCGGAATCAAAATAGTCAATTTCCTTTGAACCGTCTGAACATTCAGGTCCTTGATCAATTTGGAACTAAAATGGATAATAATTTTGTGGACTGGTCCTTTACTTTGAAAGTAAGGGGCCGCCGATGCCATCCTCAATAGTATAATCGTGCACAGAGTTCAGGACGAACTCAGAGCCTCCGCAGACCCCAGCGCCCGACAGGGCATAGTAATCGGCACTCGGCCCAGGTCCAGCCACACACTCGATGGACTGGGGCAGATCGAAGATGCTCGCGGGCATTCCCGAGGCGTTCGGGCCGGGAGTCGACACGAGGGGCGAGGGCGTGAACGAGCTGCCCTTACCCTGGAGCAGAACATAGAGAATAGCCAGGAGAAGCGTGATAATAATGGCGTGAACGGCAACCTTTCCAACCTTGAATGCCATTTAACTTTTACAAATATTATTTTCAAGAATGCGTTAAAGACTTGATGCACTTTTCTTTAAATAGATCAGATGGACCTGACCTTTGAGAGCGCTGACGGACCGACCCTAAATATGAATGACGATGAGACCAAAATTTTAGATGAGATTTCTGTTCAGCTTCCCGAGAAGAAGTCAATCCCCCTGAAGCCCAAGCCGGCCCGGCCCAGTCCCTTTGCCCGCCGGGCCCCAGCGCCTCAGCCCGAGGCTGACCCTTCTGAGGGTCTCGATATGTTTATGAATCCAGGAAAGCGGACCGCCCCTCCTCCTCCGCCTGTTGAGGAGTATGACGGGGCCGATGAGGAGGGCTATGAGGACGAGCCTGAGCGGCAGGGTCAGTTTAGCTCGGGTCCTCAGGAACCTTCCGAGGGCTACAAGACCATTGAAGATGAGAAGGCTGACCTTTTGAACAAGATTACTCGCCTTAACAAGAAGGGCATAAACTCAAGCCAGCGTCTGACGATCTATTCTGATATTGAAGAGATCCGGACCGAGTATAAGCGGATGACCTATGGCATCGAGGTGGAGCGTTCGATCAAGTTTCAGCGCCGAATGCTCATTGCGTGCGTAACGGGTCTCGAGTTTTTGAACGACAAGTTTGATCCTTTCGATGTTGAGCTGAATGGTTGGTCCCAGAATATGATGGAGAATGTAGAGGATTATGATGGAGTCTTTGAGGATCTCCATAACAAGTATAAGACCAAGATTCAGGTCGCGCCCGAGGTGAAGCTTCTGATGATGGTCGGAGGGTCCGCAATGATGTTCCACTTGACCAACTCGATGTTCAAGGCGGCCGTCCCGAACGTCAGCCAGGTGATGAAGCAGAATCCGGACCTGATGCGTAATATGGTCGATGCGGTCCAGCGTTCTCAGGCTGACCAGCCTCAACAGGGTGGCGGGAGGGACATGCGTGGTCCCGGAATGGACTTTGGTTCTCTTATGAGTATGATGGGTCCAGCACAGCCGATGGCGACTCGCACAGGTCCCCGCGTTGAGGATGCCGAGTCCGTTTCCGATATCGTATCGATGAATGATGAGGGTGGCGATACCAAGGAGGTTCGGGTCGGAGGCAAGAAACGTGGACCCAAGGGGGCCAAGAAAAATGAAGTCTCGCTCTAAGAAATTTCTTTACTAAAATTAGTAGATGGCATTGTCCTATGCACCATTTGAATCCAGGCCGCCCGTCAGCAGGGAGCCTCCCCCGCCTATCATCTCTGAAAATTCAGAGTGCAATTATATAGCGATGTTTTTCGTGGGGGCCGTTCTCTTAATGGGTCTGGTCGATGCTACAAGGAGGCGTTAAATAAATATGAAGTTATAGTAATATGACAACTCTGGCAACCTTGCTAGGTTGGACGAGTGAGGATATCACCGGTGACGCAACATATAGATATCAATTTCCATTTGATACCTATATTATCGTGTATATAGAGAACATCGGATCATCCTCACAGGATTCCAATAAAATTACTTATAAAATTCCATATGACCAAGCAAGTTCTACAATTTACTGGACCCGGAATAATCAGAATACACAGAAAGTGTATAATGCCGGGAGCATTTATCCTTTCAATCGTCTGAACATAAAGGTATTTGATCGTTACGGAAACCCTTTAAATAACAACGGGGTCGATTGGTCATTTACTCTTAAAATTCAAGGACAGTATATCCACATTAACACGGCCTTCGTGGGTTCCGGGGCTGAGATTGCCGGACCGCTCGTGACGAAGAATGGAGATTCATTTAACTGTTCTATTCTTTTTTCGAGAAAGTATGTGGATGTCCGGGAAGTTTCTCTCGAGACGGCTGAGATTCCGGTCGGTTTCTACAATATGCGCTCGCCCTACAACACGAACAGATTGATTACGGTCCCACCAGGAAACTACACTATAACTTCTCTGATGAGTAATCTCGCCGCTACATATTACATAAACCCGGCTTCGGGGATAATAACCCGGCCGACAATGATAAATACGGGGCTCCCGATGAGCAATCTCCTGGCGGCCAACGCAACAAGTCAGCTATATTTCTGCTCAAATAATCAGATTATGGAGACTGACTTCCCGAGTTACTCGACCTACTCAAATGTAGTGAGTCTATCGGAACACACGATAACTCAAATAAGTTTTGATACAAATGGATACCCTATTTTTATAGATACTGGTTCAAATTCATTATTGTCCAACACATTGACGACTCTCTATAATTTCACGACCGATATGGTGACTTACTCCTTTCAATTACCTCCGGTCGGGTTCAGTGGATTCTCTTCAAATTCACGAGGAGACATTATGTTTATAGATCAAGTGAACCAAAAAATGGTCCGGTATATCAATGGTCCGAGTGGAATTTCCTATGAAAATTCTTATTTCGGAGTGGCGGCTCTGGCAATTACGGTCGATGTGGATGACCGGTTATATGTCTTTAATACATCTGTGCAAGAGGGACCGTATTCACTCGATGTGTTTGATGAAGATATGAACTTTTTGTGGGAAATCATAAATTTCTCCGACTTGCCGGTCATTCCACCGTTGAACATAGCGTATTTAACGGTCACAACAGATTTTAGAGTTTACGGGGTTCAGAACACTCTGACTTTTGCTGTCGTTATGATGAATACGGGCACGGTTCTCAACATACCATATTTACCTACAGATAAGACATGCACTGGCCTCGTGGCCATTGATAGCCGATACTTGGTTTTCACATTTTTAGGAGATTACAATCTCTATATTTGGACCATACAGTAACCTTTGGCAGGACCCGGCGGGGGCTCACCCGTATCGAATCCGAGTTCTCTATAAATCGCGGATCGCTTTCCATACATACTAAAAAATACGGACCATTGGTCGACTATATCAATTATAAGAGGAGCATTAACCTTTCCGGGAGTTTCTCTCATAATTCGACCTATAGACTGTTTGATATCTGATTTGGGCGTTGAAAGAACGACCGTATCCAGGACCGGAATGTCGAGACCCTCGTGGGCCAACTGAAATGTCGCAATCACTATAGGTCTCTTTGCAGATTCCTCAAGTTCTGCTTCTTTCATTCCCCCTATATACAATCCAGACTTAGAGCCAAATTTATTTTGTAACTCAAGACAATGGCTGCGGCGGTCACTGAGAACCAGGACGCGCCGGCCCTCCTTGCAAGCCCCGAGGACCTCACGGATGATGAGGTCATTCCGATCTGGGATATCTACGAGGATATTGATCATTTCGGCCATGTTAATTTTTCCAAACCGCGTTACCGGTGGAGATTCTTTGAAAGCCTCATTCGTATATTTAAGCGCCGAAACCCGGGTAGTGATCTGACAAGACCGTTCTACACGGAAGAACTCGGGTCCCAAGAACCAATACAAAAGCCGCGTCAGTCCATCTTTTCTTTCTGGCGTCGCAGTAAGCCCGAGCGTGAATCGTGGACATATCTTGAACATAAATTGTGAAAAGGCGGGAGCCCCAATGTGATGCGCCTCATCCACGATCAAAAGTCCAATAGAATCGAACGCGCGCTTTTCAAATTCTCTTTGACACATCGTCTGTATGAGTGCTATTACGAAATCCTTTTCGATATCGAACGTGTCCCCTTGGACCCGTCCAATAGTCGCATCTGGGCAAAATTCTTTAATTTTTTGGATCCATTGGTTCGCAAGGAACTCTTTGTGGACCACGATCATAGTTCGAACCTTGAGTTGTCCCGAGAGGGCCAGGGCCACGGTCGTCTTGCCGAACCCACAAGGGAGTGAGAGAACGCCCCCACCCTTTTCACGGAAAGCCCGGAGGCCGCTTTCGAGAGCTTCAGGCTGTCGAGTCGCTTCTCGGAGTCGTCCGGTAAAAGAGATGCCAGGGCACTCAACACAAGGACCTCGGGAATCTCGGGTGGGATCCCCGAACTTTTCGAGGCCGTAAAACCTCGGCACAATAAGAGAACCATCGGTCGTGGTCCGAAAAACCTTGAAGGAGGCGGACCGAATACCGACCGCATTTTCTACTGGTCTTACAGTGAGTTCTCGTTTTATCTCTGGTCGGGACCCTGTCAAGTATCCGTTCCTGCAGAGCATTCCTTTAATGAAATTAGAACCCAAAATTCTAAGCCCTCCCATATCTTTTTGCAAATCTCTATTTCGACCTCGTCGCCCTTGACGAGTTCCTGAACCGTCTTGAGACCTTCGACCCGACACATGACCCGACCGTATCTGAAGGGGACCTTGACGTTATAAATTTTATTTCCAATTAAGAAAATGATATACTTGCGCCCGGCTGCATCATAATAGGGGGTGGCCACAGTCGCCTTCATGTCTTACTAAATTATTTTATGTTTAAATAGTAGATATGCCGAGTAGCACGGCACCCCCAGCGGCGCCTTTGGCGGTGCCTAAAAATTTAGACAGGTATACATTGGTCCGTTCTGGTGCAAATAGGGGCTCGGGTCTCACAAACACTCTTGTGAACTATACTCCTAATCAATGTGCGGCCGCCTGCGATACCCTGACCCAGTGTGTCGCCTTTGCAAACAAATCAGGCTCCGACTGCTATCTTTACTCCGCTGACCAAAACCAGGTGAGCTCGGCTCCTGGTTTTGCAATTTATAAGAAGAATTCGGCACCTCCGGCCGATGTATACAAGGGAAAGCAGGTCACGATAAGCTTCGCCAAATCCAATGGAGGGACCGAACAGGACCAGTGGCATCAGACGGGGGGCGGCGGATGCGGTGGGTTCAACGGTTACTTTCACATGCCGATCAACAATTTTGGAACAGACTATAATTCACAGTGTCCAAATTTCTTCAAGTTGAGTTATTGTCCTCTCAATTTAGGAGTGCCGACTTCCGGGACCTATGCAAATACGGACGGTTCCGCGTGCGATTCGAATGGTCCCGGATGTTCTGGGGGTGACATAAATCAGAATTTACAAAGAAAATGCAACTATTCATCCATTGACATGAGTAAATTCGTGAATTCCATGGGTATATTCAATAATGCGCTCGGCCAACAGGTCCTTCAGGCTGCAGATTGGACTCAGGCCAAAAATGACTATTGTTCTTTGGCGCCCAACATAGATAAATCCGAATGCCGAAACTGGCTTTCGTCCGGACAGGCCGGTGTGTCCTATAATTCTCTCAAAATGAGTATTTGCAATTCTAATCCAAATTGGGGAAATGACAAAAGTTGCGTAAATGCCATCAACGGGGTCTACAAATCTGGGACGGCCGCCGAAAAGACGTATGCCTCGACTATAGTCAATGCGTATTGTGCGACCAATTCAACCTCGAACGTCTGTGCGTGCCCGAATGCGACTCAGAAAACCGTCGATGAGTGTATAGCCTCCCCGACTCTCCCGGGATGCGACTCGATTACTGAAAAGGTGGGAAAACTTCGGACTCTCGGAGCGACCTTTATGTCGGCTCAGCTCAAACCATATTGCGCATGTGACCAGTGCTTACACGCCGCCGCAAGTTCAGATGGAAAATTTATAGCTCAACCTGGGCAGGATTGCACGGACACAATTAATGCCTGTTTTTCGCAAATCACTACAGGATCAATATCTAATAACTCATCCGTGAATGCGAGCTGTAATATTACAGCAATGAACGGAAGTTCATCAAATACTTCACCTACGTCGACGACCACGACTTCGCCGACGACTTCTCCGACGACTTCTCCGACGACTCCCAGTTCTGGATCGGATAACACAGGTTACTATATTGGAGGGGGCCTCTTGCTACTTTGCATATGCCTTATAATAATTGTGATGGTCATGGCCAAAAAATAATGTGGCCGATTATTAAATGACACCCCTAGTCATACTACTTTTGGTTCTGCTTTTGGCCGTGGTTATTTTCACACGACGCACGAGCAGAGCCGATCCAGTGGTTGATCCTAAAAAACTTCCTTCAGGTTCTTTACTTTCCAAAAAACCTGAAGAAGATTGTTCTAATAAATATGGGTCTGATTGGGTTAAATTTTCAATGACAAGTTGTAAAAAGAATTAGCCCTTGAGAGATTGGGCAACTTTCGCAAGATTAGCCGGGGACAGAGCATTTGCAGCGCCTCCCGGAACAGGAATCACCGTTGAGGTCACTTCGGTGGCTCCGCCACCACCGCCCATGCCACCCATCATCGACATAATGATGACTATACAGCAGCAGCAGCAGATAAGGGCACAAATAATCGCTCCGACGGTTCCGAGAGCCGTGAGAGGTCCGAGCAGGGCCGCTATGAGGTCGTCCAGGCCTCCTCCCTTTGATGTGCTCGTCTGGCTCGATGCTATCGTCTGTTTTGTTGTTGTCTCGGCGCTCTGAACAGCATCTGAAACGGCCTTTTGTATACCTTCTATTACAAGCTGAGAAACAATATCTTGACTAAAATCTAAATTTGATTTTCCATCACAATTTCCGAATGTTACCGTCTTTGTATTCTTATTGAAAACACTGTTCATAATATTAAGAATTTGGGAGTCGGAAACATTTGTCTCGAGAGCATTCGTCACACTGTTTTTGAAGTTACTCACATTGGTTGAACTTGCGGGGGCCGTCTGAAAAAACCCGCTTTTTGACTGTGCGTCCTGATCAATTTTAGCCATTGTGTCTGCCATTATCTTACTGCTCAAAGCAGATATATCGCTCGGAGACAATGTTCCGGTCGTGGTTTGACTAGAGGTTATACGCTGAGAAGCATTGACATTGCACCCGCCTGAAATATTCCCAAAGGTTAAATTCAAATCATTAATGTTTACCCCGGATGCCGAAAGAGTTTGACTCTTGCTTTTGACCGTATTTGAAATATTACTATTAACAGTCGTCAGGTCAGTAGATGTTGTAGACGACGAACTCGACCCACAGTCACCGATACCAAAGGCACAGAAGCCTTCTGAACGCCGGCCTATCTTTAATTCGGCCATTTAATATAAGTAAATAAAAAATTACTTTAAGAATCGGCTACTGTGTAGAGTAGTATGGTCAAGGTCATCTTCTGTCTCCCCGGTATGAGTTACGGTCGCGAGTTTGTTACTGCATGGACTGACCTTGTGATGCGGGTCGCGTCGGACGGTCACGAGGTTGCCCTGGCCCAGAACGTCAACCCGGATGCCTGCCTGGGGGGCCGTGCGCCTTTCGACCAAAAGATGCCTTACGATATTATAATGTGGATCGGTCCTAATATTCTATTTAAATATGAGGACTTTTCGGAACTTCTGAACAGTCCCCATGGCGTCACGGCTGGTTACTACGTAGAGGACGAGCGCACCGGGTTCGTTTCTTATATGACTGATTCGCCCGTAAAATTTGAGGACATCACTGAGAGTCCCGAGCGGTATCAGAAGGTTTCGTATTCCGGAATGGGCTGGATGATGGTAAAATCTGGAGTGTTCGAGAAGCTCGAGTATCCGTGGTTCAGCGGTGGACCGACCCCAGATATTTCATTCTCAAATTCACTCACCAAGGCGGGTGTGGATATTCACGTCGACACCAAGATGCGCGTCGGTCACCAGAAACTTGTTATAATTTAAATTCAGAAATCAATTCATCAATTGAAGTATAGTAGCGCGCGAGGTCCTTTTTGAACCGAGCATCCTGCTTGGCTCCTGTTTTCACGAGCCACGCAAGATTCGGCTTTGAATATTTTGTTCGGGTCTGATTTTCGGTCGGTTTCCGAGGTTTCACCACCTTGGCCACGGTCTCAACAGCCGCGGGTCGCTTGTCTATATAGGACAGGGCCTGCATGACCGTATCGGCCAGATCGTCCTTCTTTTTGTGTTTGTCAAAAAATGTTACCCATTCAGAGTTGGTCTCTTCGATAAACTTTCGGGCTCGTTCGATCGACGCCTTCTTGCGCTTGGTATACATCGCCTTTCCGGCTCCGGCGACGTCTGGGATCTTGTGTCGGGCGTCCCATATGGTCACCTCCTTTTCCTTCACCAAAAAGTAGGTGTGAAGAAGATTCTCGATACCTTTCATACCTCTGTTCTTATCGGGCTGCTTTTCGATAATTACTGTTTGGGCATCAAGTATCCATGGTTTTTCATTCAGATGCCGAACCATGCAGGTAAATACCCCATCAGCGTGAAGCGGTGGCACGCCGCTCACGTCCCACTTGGCAATTTTACGAGTCGCCGGATTTATTAAACACATTGCTAAATTTTTAATTCCGCAATCGATCGATAGCAACATTAAAGAATATTAGTTTTTTAGGTTTAAGTAATGTCTAAATTAATTTGTTGGTGGTGCGTCCACGCATTGCCCGAGGGTATCTGTATTCATTTGCCCATAAAATATGATGAAAAAAAGAAAACATACAATTCTATCGGAAATTTCTGTTCTTGGGCATGCGCCAAGTCCTATGCAATTGATATGGGCACGACCCGTTCAGGTGAGATTTGTTCTTTTTTGGCCCTCATGAGAATGCAGTCCCTCGGTAAATATCTCCCACTAAAGCCCGCCCCCAAGCGCCAGAGCCTTGATTGTTTTGGAGGCACGATGAGTATAGAAGAATTTAGAAGCTATAATGGTGACATCGAACCTCCCAGAGTTCATTATCCCTTTGAGCACATCTATGTTCCGGTAACCGAAACTATAAATACCAGAGCGTCACTTGGTCCTGTGAATAAAGTGAACACAATCGGTCGCCTCAAGGCGATCGAGGATTCTCCGGCCGAGAACGAAACTTTACGGCTCAAGAGAAGTAAACCATTAAGTCGGGCCACATCGACACTTGAAAGTGCCCTTGGGATCAAAAGGAAAGAAAACGTGTCTTGACAAGGTCAGACAACCCTGGGAACGACCCTCCTCAGACAAATGCAGCATCCCCTGCGAGACCACGTGCGTTCAAAATTCGCCGAGAATCTGGGTCAGGGTCCCAGCGCTCGAAATGCCGAGATTAACATCATGAATTGGGCTATCAAAAAGACCAGAAGCCTTGGTCAACAGGCTTCGTGGGAAAATAGCCGCTTCAGGACAATCTATAAGCAAAAGGCTTTAGATATAATGTCCGAGATGAAAAGGGCCCCAATGGTTTCTGTGTCTCTTGGCGTCCAGGAAGGTTCCGTCAAGGTTTCGCTGGACATCGTGCCACAATTGGTTGCCAGAATTCGATCCAAGGAAATCGATGTGAAGAAACTCGCGTCGTATCCAGCAGAAGCCCTCTGGCCCGAAGGCCCCTTTTCGAAAGCAATGTTCGAGAATAGAAAATTAGATATGCAGCGAGAAATGCGCAAGGCTCAGGACGAAGACTATGAAGGTATGTTCAAGTGCGGTAAGTGCAAGTCGACCAAGACGCGATACTACCAGCTCCAGACCCGATCGGCCGACGAGCCGATGACGACCTACGTAACCTGTATAGGATGTGGTTCCCACTGGAAGTGCTAAATTATTTTCTGTAATTATAATACCAATGGCTCCCCGCGGTCGCCCCCCAGCACCCAAGACTGCTACCCGTTACCTGAACTCCAAGCGTCGCGTAATCTACGAGACGGCCGATGGCAAGTTCGTCGTGAAGTCCGCCAAGGGCACGACCTACAACCCCAAGGTTGCTTTCGTGAAGAGCCCAGGCGGCACCGAGCGCAAGCTGGCCAACACCAAGGCGCGCCCGCCCACGGCCATCCGCCCCAAGGGCTTCCGCCGCCCCCGCGTGAACCGCGGTGTGGCTCGTGGTGCCCGCGCCGGACCCCACGTGGGTAACCTGCCTATGCTGTTCGGCCCGGGCCCGGTCGAGCGCAAGTATCTTGCGGCTCTGGCTGCCAAGCCCCGCGGCCGGCCGCGGAAGGTGGTCACGAGCCCAGTGTGGAACCTGCCCAACCCTCACCTGCGTAAGGTGCGCAAGAACAAGGGTGTCGCTCGCCCGCACACCCGCGGACCCCGCGGACCCCAGAAGAAGAAGCAGGAGGCGATGTTCGCACGCCTGATGGCTCCCCTGAATTAGAATGTTTTCTAATATTAAAATGGAGTCAACTGGTTTTCTGAATTCTAAGCGTCGTGCGATTATGAAGACGGCACAGGGAAAGTTTGTGGCTCGGTCGGACGGTGGTGCTTTGGTCTATAACCCCAAGGCCAAGTTCCACAAGAGCCCGGGAGGCACCGAGCGCGCCACCAAGTATGTTAAAAATATGATTGCAATTCCTTCCCCGATTCGCCCCAAGTTTAACCGGGTCGAACGCAAGAATAAGGGTCGGGCCCGCGGAACCTACGCTCCTCGTCAGGGCGGTGTCCGTGTCCTGCCCATTAAGCGCGCACCTTACATCGCTGAGCTGTTCGAGGGCTACAAGCCCAAGCGCCCAGTAGGCCGCCCGCGGAAGGTTCGCACAAGCCCAGTGTGGAACCTGCCCAACCCTCGCCTGCGCAAGGAGCGCAGCAACAAGGGCAAGGCTCGCGGTCCCCGCAAGCCCAAGAAGATGCTGTATAAGATAAAATTGGGCGGAGTATACGTGTAAATTTACTTAAAAACATTTTATGTGAGCAAGAGCAGATGAGTCTAGTCAAGGTCTGGACTGATGTCGGCTCTCGCAAACCCGTTCCGCTACTCGCCCGTGTAGTGGAAAAACAGGGTGAAATTTTCACCATCAGATACCTTTCCGAATCTGATGATAAAATTTGGAGATACGAGGATGATACATATGAAATTGATAACGAGTCCATTGCTGAATATCTAAAAACAGACTTGGAAGAGGATGCCGGTTTTAAAATATGTGAAGATGGTTTTGTAAAAATAGATTCAGATGACGACTATATTCCTTCAGATTCAGATGAGGAAAGTTATGATGACGAGGATGAGGAGGAAGAGGAGGAGGACCTCATTGAAACCGAAACCGAGGATGACGAAGAAGAGGACGAGGAGGAGGAAGAAAATCTTGATGATTAATAAGATGAATTACCTAATTTTTCTTTTGATTTTGATAATTATTTGGCTCCTCTTGCAACAGAGGGCCTCGGGATACGCTCCCCCGTGCACGACGTGTGGAATGTAAGCTTAAAAGGTTGATCAATTTTATTATAAAATGTCTGTGACCTCTTCTTTTGTTTCTAAATTTGATAGTCTCGACCGGAGCCATGTTGAGTGGCTTTCTCAGATGATGGATCTGGCAGAGAATATGGGGCCCGACAAAAAGTTTGATATGGTCCAGGAAATTAACAAGAATCCTTTGGGCTTGGTTATATCAAGCAAAGATGCGCTTGAGTGGCCTCATATTCATTTTTGTCTCTGCGCGGTCTATGCCAAAAGTGTTCTTAGGAGCAAAGCTTATGTGCCGAGCTCGTAAAGTTCATCGAGTCTCCTTCTATAATACTCCTCGGACTCTGTAAAACTGGCGAGTTGTCCAGAAAAATTTATTGATGAATTTTTATCTAAAATTTCACTCACTGTAATAAGTTCTAAAAAATTACTCATGCACATTCGGAACAGGTCATTCGCTTCCCATTCTTGAATATAGACGTGATTTAGATTACCATAATTTATTCCGGAAGGTAAAACTAATTTGTCGGACAGTATGTCGGGCCATTCATTTTCATGAATAATATGAGTCTCTATCATTTTACTCACGAATATGGCATCATTCCTATCCTTGAATCCTAGGACCGCTGTATTATCTGTCCGCAAGGTGAACAATTTGTTTTTTTCAGAGTGTATTGTAAACAATTTTTTCGGGCCTCTGTCACCATATGATTTCGCCATTATAGGAGGACGAGGTGGCGCCACTATTGACATCTTCTATATTAAAAGATTAATTTCTTTAAAAAAGGTGTCTTGAGCGCGCCAAATTTCTCAGCCAATAACAGGATTCAGACCCTCAAAATGGAACGCGAGTGCACAGTCTGCTACTGCTCAGAGGGCTCTTTCCGCAAGCTGGCCTGTGGACACGAATTCTGTTCGAGCTGCATCAAGAACTGGTATCTGAAGGGAACCGGTGCGAGCACCTCTTGCCCAATGTGCCGGCGCCCGATCCACTTCAAGGGCTTCCAGGACGTCCGGGATGACTGGGACGAGGAGGCCTGGGAGAACCGCTGTGCCGAGGTATTTTCCGAGGCCCTTGATGAGTGTGCCGCGGAGGCCCGTGAGTTCGCAGAACACTTTGGGTCAAAAATGGCCCGAAAAATTATGAGTCAGTGCATCGATGATTTCAAGGACATCGAGCGGACCTATAATTTCCTCAAGTCGCGGGATGTGGCGAGCGAGGATATTGAGTATGTCCTTTTTGAGACCGACGACTATTTTAGCGACCGGCACCTTGACAAGTGCGTGTGGATCGATGAGCCGCCCAAAGAGAGCGCCACGCGCTACCCTCGCCTAGAGGTCGGCAAGGTCAGCGGTTCGAAGCGTGGAAGAGCCCTCAGAGACCTGTTTGAAGTAATCACTATATATTGTCTAGTTGTTTAATCCACACGTTTTGGAAACCCCCTAATTTTTGTTCGAAATTGTCCGCCTTGAGCTTCTCTCGAATCTTGTTGTAGTCGCAGCGCTCTTCGGCGTCCGCCTCGAAAATCACAAGACGCAGACTCTTGATAAAGTCTGGATTTTCGTCAAAAAAAGTCTCTAGAAACCCTTCACAGTCCGCGACCAGAACATTGAAATTCATATTAAGATCCTCAAGGGTAACGGTCGGTATCGCGGAGACCTCGTCGAGCTGGGACTGGGTCCCGTAACCACGGCACTCTTCGAGATTCGTAAGGCTCAATTTCTTGCGGCTGAGAAATCCTTTAATAATTGTGAAATGACAATTATTTACATTCTTATTAAATTCGAGCGCCTTCCAGACCCGCTCGTCCGGTTCTATGACCACTTGATTCTTTTTGTTTTTTAATTTAGAATTGATAATACATGAGACTGACCCATACCGGGCACCTATTTCTAATACGCAATCGTTTTTTTCGATCCAATTGCTTACTAGGATCTGTTCGAATCTTTCGTTATTGAGAGTATCGACTTCTCTAAAATTTTCATCTAGAATAAGGTGCATTAAAAATAATACATTTTATTACTTTATTTTGGAATTAGACCAGGTGGTGCATGAAGTAGAAAAATACCCATGATAACTAGGACCAGACCAACATATTCAATAGGGCGATTGAGTCTCTCGCCCAGTATGAAGTAGGCCGCGAGGGATTCTAGGGCGGCCGACACACCGTCCCACATTCCGTTGACATAAAGAACATTCCCTTCGCGAAGCGATTTTATAAGGAAATACACGACACCTACGTAACCTAAGGATCCCTGAGCGAATGCGGCCGATCCTCCACCTCGTGCGAAACTTTTGAAGCCAAAGTCTCCCACTATTTCAGCAACTGATAGCAGACCAATATTTAGAGTGGACATTCCTGAAGTATCCACAGATAAAAACTATCGGCCCTTCTACAGTATAATGGATGCTATCGAGGCTGTTCTTGACCTGGCGAAGGATCGCGACGAGCTTGCGAATGAGCTGGAGACTTATGAGTCCTGGTTCGAGACTCTGATTGGACGCAATGTGACACTCAATCTCAAGTCGAAGAAGAAGACGCGCTTTGTGGAGTGCGTCGTGACTGACTTCACGCCCGGCGAGGGCTGGGAGCTCACGAACGACGAGGACGAGGTATTTATGGTGACTTTTGAGGATCTATTTAGTGGTAATATTACTTATTAAAACATTCATATAGCTCATTGCAAAACTCCTCAAGCCGAGGAACTATCGTGTTCGACCACATCTCTTCATCCCGAGTAATATCGTGACTTAGGACCTGGGAGTTATACTGCTCAACCAGGCGGGCCTTGGTCAGCCCCATCATCTGCAGGTATACCTGAACCTGGACCATCTCGTATTCGACCACTTGCTTAAATAGCCTGTTTGTGCGATTCTTGATTTCGACCAGAACTCGGGATCCATCGGGCCTCTCTTCGATCCGATCGATCTTTCCGACAATTACAAACTTAAAATCACCAAGCTCGCACACATCTAAATTATAAAATGAATTGTCCCGAACAAGTCGCGCCCCCTCCTCGGCCTCGACTTTGTCGGATGTCTTATCCTCCGAACGAGTTCCGTGCGAAGTATACACCCGGCTTCGAATGTGGTCAAGGACCTCGCTTTTTTGCTCGGTCGTCAGATTCGCATCCTGTGCGATCGACTCGTTCACAGAAGTCATAATCGACTGAACGTCTGAAGAGTCCCGGGCCGTGATGTTCGAGACGCGCGCCAGGACCTCCTGTGCGACCGGAGATGCGCGCAGGGCCTGCTGCTCCTTGTCGCGTCGAGTCAGCCCCTTGAAGGTTTCGGGCTTATACTTTTTCCAGAGATCATCTCGAATTTCGGTTCGACTCTTATACCGGTTCATACCGATGATCGCCGCAACATCGCTCGCTTTTAGGACGACCCGTGAAGCCATTTAGTCAGTTAAAAACTCCAGTCTCTATCTGGTTATATGGCTCTCACAACACTCAAAATTTTTGCGTGTGCTCCAAAGGCGCCCCCTCGTCGTCCACGGGTTACTTCCCGTAAACTACAAGACGCGATTCAGCACGCCAGGAATTTGTGCTATAACTATGAAGACACCCCCGAGTGTCGGGCAGCATGGGAAAAGGTCGAGGAACTTTCTTCGGAACTTGAGATTAAGAATCATTCAGATAAATCTTCAGAGCAGTATCGATCGGAGTCCCATGGGTCGTTTTAAATTTCTTCTTAAATTCATCTTGTAATTGACTACGGGTATTTGAAATTATTTGTTCCCTCATCTCATCATATTCATCATGGACCTCGGCCGGTGCCAATTTTGTTCTAAAAATAGAAATTTTGTCGAGGTCCATGGCATTTTTTGAAATTATTTCCTCCACCTTTTTCTTCGGAACTGCGCAGAGATATTTGTGGGCCCGTGAATGTTTTCTTATATATTTGATTGAATCCTCCATATTGAAAATACGTGTCTTGAAATAGTCAGATAATTTCCCTGGGAATCCTAGGATACCTGATGGAAAAGGCATCTTCCCGAGAGTCCAAACGCACTTCGGCCAAAAAGTCTTCGGATCGTTCAGTATATAGTCAGAAGGCTGTTCGCGCCAAAGAGGCCCTGACTGAGAAAAAGCGTCTTGAGAGCGCCAGCAAGACGCATAAATTTTGAATTTTAAGTATAAATGGACTCGCTCCTCCGGCCCGGACTTGTGTTTGGGGCGCGAGACATTTCCACGCCGAACATTCTCGAACGGACCGCATCGACCTATTCATACGGTCCAGACTTTGAGGTCGTTCCGAAGAACAACGAAATCTACATCATCTGTCTGGATGGTTCGGTCCAGTCGGTCTATGAACCGACCCGGCCGATCGGGTGGGAGCTGTTGGACATCGAAGGTCAGTTTTACTTTCGAGTGAATCAGATTAATTTTTCTCCAAAATTGTGCGAGGTCATCTTTGTCCGGAACGACCCGAACCCTCCGCAGGGCCGAAACCCATGTTACTCACGCGAGGTCGCGTTCGAATCGCAAGAGGCCTACATTATCGAGTTTGAAGATGATGGCGAGCCAGAAGTTACAAGTCGTCACAGCGTTCTAGAAATGCTAACGCCACCTGGTTCGCCTTAAAAATAGTGTAATCTTATTATAGTAAATGAAGGTTTGTGTCCAAACTCGTGTCCTAGTGAGGCGTGCACAAAGGCACCCTCTTAGTCAAAAGGCGCATAGAATTCAGAAGAGGGCCACGAGAGACGTCGGTATGGGTATTGTCCCCAGTGCACTGAATGATCTGGTCTTTCATCACGCCCAACTCAGTATGGATGAGGTCATACACGCCGCCCAGGACACCATGGTCGTCACGGCCCTTGCGGTCGTTATTCGACTTTTGTTAGTAAATATCGAACCCTGACCGGAGGATAAACAATATTGAAAGAAATTCTTAGACGCCCATTACCCCCAAAACCCTTTTTGGGGATAATGTAATCTTCGCGAGGGTCCAAAATTCCCCAGTCCTTGGTATCAATCTGTATAGGTCCATCAAAGTGTGGAATTTCCAAAACTTTTCCATTGACACTCTCCTCAAAAGATATTTTTGTATTAAAAATCAAATCTGAACCTTGTCTCATGAAAATCGGATCGTCATCAATTTTAATATGAAATATAAGATCACCGGGCTCATCGTCCTTTGATCGGGCCTGTTCTCCCATTTCCCTTTTGACAATACGGGCCCCATTTTCTACCCCGGCAGGTATTTTTAATTCTAAATTGAGAGACTCGATTTTGTGTTTCTTGAAACTACACTCGAGACAGCCGTTCGATGAAAATCCCTGACCCGAACACGGGTGACACGGCTGTGAAAAGGCCACAGGGCCCATCTGGATCTGGACACTTCCGCGACCCTCGCATGACCGGCAGCGCCTCTGACACGCGAAGCAAGGTTTCTCCAAAGAAATTTTCAGATTCTTGGACGTTCCTCGGAATGAATCTTCAAATGAAATTCGAATAGAGTGTTCATGGTCTGCCCTCCGAACAGGTCCAGTTGGTTTTCGGAACCCCCCAAACATCTGAGAGAAGAGATCGGGCTCCTGCTGTTGTTGAGGATTCGAAATAGAGTCATATGCAGCCTGAATTTTCTTAAATTGCTCTGGGTCACCACCTTTATCGGGATGGTGCTGCATAGCAAGTTTACGGTAGGCCTTTTTCACATCGGCCTCGGGGGCCCCTCTGGGAACCCCTAGAACTTTATACGGGTCCATCTACTTTTTAGTAGACTTCTTCTTTTTAATAAGACGGCGCACCGCTGACTGGATTTTGGCCGCGGCGGGCTTCACCCTGACCCGGGTCACGTTGCGAGGCTTAACGGGCCCCCGGGTCACTGGGTTCTTGAATAGGGTGTTTTTGGGCATCGCCATAAGGAGCTGATAATTGTTTTTCAGGCCCGTGTTTCGCATGAGGGACCAAAATGTCGATTTATTATAGTAATTCACGCGGCCCGATGAGGCATCCCGGACCTTGTAGACGACCGGGCCATATTTCGCTTTGTTGAGAGTCACTGGGTTTATGTAGTCGTCTGGTATAAAAACGGTCGGAACCGGTGGAAGAGCCAGCTTCTGTGCGATCTGTTCATACTTCTTCTTCCGGGCTCTATATGCCGCCTTGACCTTGTTCATAAATATTTTATCGACCAGAGCCTGCTCCTTGGCTGTGACCATTATCATTACTCCATATTATTTTGAGGAAACCCTGCTACGTTCTGGTTCATCTGATTTGCGCTCGCTGCGTAGGCCGCCGCGGCCTCCTGTGCCGCTGCACTCGGCCCGACCGTGCTGTTCGGGCGGATGGTATTTATAGATTGCCCGGCCATCAGGGCCATCAGAACTTTCTGAAGGTAATCGGGCTTGTTCAGAGCGACACGATAGGTATTGAAGAAGAGCTTCTTTCTCCGAATAGAATTGGCGATATTATCGGTCGACTTGGGCCCGAGGCCATTCAGGATCCTCCGGACCTTGTTGGCATTCCCGGCCTTTTGGGATCTCATTAAATTTTCAACCAACAGAGTTCGCTTCATAGTAAGTGACTGAAGGTTCGGCTGGTAGGACGAGGCCGCGGCCGCGTTCGGGGCCGTATTATTTCTGTAATTTCCGGTGCTCGTGTAACCTGTATAAGATGTGACCTTGTTGTTTGTGGCCGAGTTTACTCGTTTCAGAGTGGTCCCGACGGGTTCGATCCAGTTAGGGTTGGCATTCACGAGGGACTTGATCGTGTTGTAGCGCCTTCCGGCCAGGTTCTTGTAGGCCCGACCAATCACAGATGTCTCATTGAAAACACTGTCCAGAACCATCTTGAATTGCTCGACGCGCTGGTGATTCAGAAGATCTATGAAGGCGCTAATCATCGGGTAATTAATACCGGTGACCTGACAAAATTGTTCACCATTAATCTCCCGAATCTGGCGCCAGTGAGAAAGTTTTATCATTTCGTTCGTGGCTGTGAATTTTCTTTCTAAATCATTATTCCTTCCGAACATAATGGCCCGCCGAGAGTTCGATGGTGCGGACCCCTTGAGGAAGGCGACGAACCAGGTTCGGACCACGGGTCGAACCCACCCGTTCCAGCTCTGCAGGGTTGCCTGCTCACTTGCGTTTCGGCTCGGCTTTGCGGTCAGTTGAGCAATTTTAGAAGTAATATAGTCCAGATAATTGTCAAAGGCTCTCTTGACCCGGATAAGCTGGTTATACTCATGGGCCCCCTTGTTGTTTGACTCTGTCTTTCCGGCTCCTATTTTTAATTCAAAAATGTTAATGACCGGCTGGTTCCCCTCCATAGTCCATTGGACCACGTCGGGCTCCCCGGCCCATTTTCCCTTGGCGTGATTCTGAAGACCAGCAATCTCAGTATCAACCTCATTCGGTCGGCCTTGACCAATTTGAGAAACGAATCGGGACGGATCGTTCACGTGCTGCAGAGTCACTCTGGTCTTGAGGAATATTCTGTTCCGCTTTCCATTCGTGACACCCTGGCCGATAATCTGTCTAAAAGCGAGACTTCCAGGGCCCTTGATCTCGTTCCGGTCCAGGTAGGTAACCTCGGTCGATTGGTCCCGAAAGCCCATAGAGTGCAGTTCGAGATATGAACCGTTGGCGGCTTGTGCCCGGGCCACATCCTTCCAGGTCTTTGCGAACAAATCCTTGACTTGATTAAACTCCTGGACATTTTCACGAGGGACGAGCATCCCGGTAAAGTCAAGAATAAGGCTTAAATTTTCCTCATCCTCGGGGTCCAAATCGAACATCGAGCTATCATGGACGTCTCCGGACGTAGGATCGGTCGCGGCCTCTGAGGCGGTCGCTTTGTTGTGAAAAACCCACTCGCCTATTTTGTTATTCGGGGTGACTTTGAGCGAAGGGAAGACGCCCCGGGGAAGGTTCACCGGGCGAACCCTCCCAAGACTGAAAAGCCCTCCTCCCAGATTGCGAGACCGGGCCTTGAGGTTTTCTAACGAAGTCCTTTTGCCATTGGCTAAATTCTTATTCTGAAGAACCCTAAACTCTGAAAGGGCCGAGTTTATAGACAGCTGCGGAACTTGGCGAAGACGCCCGCCCTCGCGACCCTGTGCGAACCATTTTCCCTTATTTAAAATAAATCCCTTCTGTGTTAAATAGGTCATTTCAGAATTGGACAACCCTCCGCCCGGGGCGGCACCCGTATTTGTCCGAAGTCTCTTCGACATTAACATAGTGGCAGATAAAAAAATCAGTGCCTGATGAGTTAACAATGGCGTCCCGTGCGAACATTCAGAAGCTGGTCGATCGTGTGAATACTATCAAGGCTGAGCTCAAGGAGGCAAATTCCGATCTCAAGGATGCCCTCGAGGAGACATCTCTCTACCAGGCTATTCTGGGAGCGACAATGGAGCAGTCGACCGATACTGTGAAGGTTCCCGAAAAGGCCGCGGCGGCCCAGGCTCTCAAGGTGACCCTGGCGGTCTACACCAAGAAGGAGGAGGCTGATTCTTAAAATTTGTGTCATGACAAAGTCAGCTTACTCAAAGAGTAGAGACTTTCAAAAAAAATGGCCTCGTTCTCGTGGGAAGACGACACACTCCTTCGCATGATTGATGCATCGGGCACACAAATCTATAAATGGACGTATTCGACTTTCGAGAGATTCCTGGGCGAGTCGATCACTCCGTCAATGTATAACTATATGGCGACATATGTGATGACTCATATGCCTGAAGAAATGATGGAATCTTTCGAAAGTTTCGACCCCTACTATCTCGAGGTCGAAGCGGTCGATTCATATTTCGATCAGCCAATAAATGATCGAATCGAGATGCACGAGCAAGAGCTCGGAAATCTCGAAAAGCAGCGTCAGGACTTGGAGATTCGAAAGTATGCAGCCGAGCAGACTGATATGTTCGACCCGACGAGCCCTATATGGAACGAGTCGCGTGATTTCATCGCTGGTCTCGTCCAGAAGTTCACTCGCCAGCTCGAATCAGTCGAGCGTCAAATTTTCGAGGAGGAGCAGTGGCGCGGAGGACACGAGGTTGGAGCGGAGGACTTTGCGCATCCGATGGATATAGATTAATTTTGTTTGTAAATTGTAATGGAGCCAAAATTAAACGTCAAGCGTCTTTTTGGTCTGAACCGGGGCTTCAACTGGCCTCGGGTAAATAGGGGGAATGCTATAGAACGCGTCCAAAAAATCCTAGAAAATACTCACGTCGCAGGAATACCCAACCACTGGCCCAGGATTTATTATGGTCAGACTCGTGCAAATTTAAATCAAAATAGGACATTTAGGAACAAAAATGTTCACAATCTCCCGTCCGACGGAGTCTATCTTTATCTAATAGAATATGATCCCGAGACGAATAGATACCACAAGACCTTTGTCAGGGTTCTGAATAAGCTCGAGTCGGGCTCTCGGCACTTTCAGATGCCGAGTTTCCATCCCGGACGGGTGATTGTCGCGGCCGGTGAGCTTTCCAAGCAGGGTTCGATAGTCCTTTTCAATTTAGAAAGCGGAACCTACACACGGAATCTGATGAAGAAAACGGTCCAACGTGGTATGACCCATGGACAATATATAGAACTCGTGAAGAATGCTTTGCGGACCGGGAATTATACGCCCGAAATTTTAATTCCAAATATAAAAGCCTCACTGTCGAACTTGCTCAAGCGTGGGAACCTGAGTTTCTATTATGGAAACGCATCTGAAAAAACTCGCCAACGAGTCATGCGCGAGTTGACCGCGGCGGGTCTCACCACGAATAGTGCTCGTAATTTAATTTCTAAATTGATCAATTCCATGAGCATAAAAAGATCACGGGCACAATTAAATAATGCAGAGACGCCTCGACGAAGTTTACGACAGGCTCAACGCGTTTGAGGAAAGTCTATTCACTATGGACTTGACACGAGGAGTTCGACTCGAATATTGGGAAGAGATTGACCAACTCGACACCCAGTCGCTTGAAAATATTGAAACGACCGTGAATGATGCATTCGATGATATCCGTCTTGTCTATAGATCAGTTCCGGAAGTCTTGTCGATATTGGACGAGAGTTGTCTAGTGGTTCAGAATATGGTCTGGGCCGGAATGAATGTCCCATATCCCAGGGACCCGTATCATCACGCCGATCGCCTGGCGACCAATGTCCTAAGGGCGTGGGACGATCTGTATATGGAAAAAATGGTTGATAAAATGCTCGAGGTCGGTAACAGAATCGAGTTCCTCCAGCGCAACTGGCGTGAGTGCATCTCTAACCCGAGTTACCAAGCCTGTCGGCGCCGACTGGACTTTGAGTTCTACCGTGATCAAGAATACTTGGTGGCGCGTCTCCAGGCCAGGGTCCCCTGATTTTTTTTCTTGGCATATACCAAAATGGCTGGTGGTCTTATGCAGTTGGTTGCTTACGGTGCTCAGGATGTGTATCTTACGGGTCAGCCCAAGGTGACCTTTTTCCAGGCGGTCTACAAGCGTTACACGAACTTCGCGATGGAGGCTATTCAGCAGACCGTGAACGGCTCTTCGACCAGCGGCTCCCGCGTGTCCGTGACCATCGCCCGCAACGGTGACCTGGTCGGTGACATGTGGCTGCAGCTCCAGCCCAACACCAGCGCCATGCCCTCCACCTATTCCAACAACGTTCTCAAGGACGGCTCTTGGCTGGCCGAGCGCGCCATCTCGGCCGTGGAGCTGACCATCGGTGGTCAGCGCATCGACAAGCACTACCAGACCTGGTTCCGTCTGTATGCCGAGGTGTTCCTGGCTGAGTCCCAGAAGATTGCCTATGGCAAGATGGCATCCATTTCTAACCCGACCGCCGATGCCAATACCTCGTTTGTGTATCTGCCCCTGATATTCTTCTTCAACCGCAACCCCGGCCTCTTCCTGCCCCTGATCGCCCTGCAGTATCACGAGGTCCGCCTCGATTTCGACCTGGCGGCCGGATCCTCTTTCGGCTACACGAACTATTTCGGCACCAACCCCATCCAGGTCTGGGCCAACTACGTCTACCTGGACACTGAGGAGCGCCGGCGTTTCGCGCAGAAGGGTCACGAGTATCTGATCGAACAGGTCCAGCACACCGGCGGTGACTCGATGACCACCTCCCTCTCCGCCTCCAGCGCTCAGACCGTCCGCCTGACCCTGAACCACCCGGTCAAGGAGCTCATCTGGTGCTACCAGTCTCCCCTGAGCACTGATACGAACGCTCTCTGGAATTTCAGCCAGAATGTGTCGAGCGTGAACATCAGCTCTAGCGCCGACCCCGGCTTCAGCGTGGCCGAGCCGGTCCCGGGCTACTTCCCCCTGCCCCACACTGTGGGTGCTCCCCGCCTCATCTACGGCGCGGACCCCACCATCACCAGCATCTACTGGACGGAGGAGGGTCTCTCGCTCGGTCCCGACGCCGGCGCTGGAGCCAAGATTTCTGCAGGTCCTCTGCAGACCTTCAAGCTGGTCCTCAACGGCCAGGACCGGTTCGCGACCCAGAACTCCAAGTATTTCAACCAGTATCAGCCATTCAAGTATCACAGCGGCACCCCCTACCCGGGCATCTACGTCTACTCCTTCGCCCTCAAGCCCGAGGAGCACCAGCCCAGCGGCACCTGCAACTTCTCCCGCATTGACAACGCCCAGGTTTCCGCCCAGCTCAAGCCTTACCCCGATACCGCCACGCGCTCTACCCTCAACCAGAAGCTCTACGCGGTCAACTACAACATTCTGCGCATCCAGAGCGGAATGGGTGGCCTCGCCTTCTCCAACTAAAAAAATGTGTAATGCACTGGCCAGGTTGGCCGTAAAATTTCTAAAATAAATTGAAACCAGGATGGCTGTTCAGAGTCACGGCTTTACCTGGGAAAAAGACATTCTCCGAAGCGTCTATGGCGCTACAGAGACTGAGCTCGAATCAATAGGCTACACGGCCGCAGAAGACTTTCCGGGAAGCTTTAACAAGCTCGAACCGGGTGTCGATTTATCAATAAAAACCACAAAGACACCCGGGGTTGTCTGCATGGCGGACGCCCTGCGCGTGTTCGAATTTTGCGGGTCCGCCAAAGCCTTTCACCTGGTTGTCGTAACGTATCTGCAATCGAGCCCGACCACAAAAACCCTCGTGTCAATAATCGAGGTCGATTTGACAGATTCGCGCGAGTCCCTATTCGGTTCTGTTACTTCCGAAGACATAAGAGAACTGAATAATTTGATAAAGGCCGTTCCGACCGGTCGGAGAAAGACTGCCGAAGAGACAAGAGCCATTAAGGAATTTAATTTTAAAATTAAAAATAAAACGGGTTCAATAATTTTGAATCCAAAAATAGATAGCAAGAGTCAGCGTCGACTTCAGTGTTCCTTCAACAAGTTCCGAAAATTCCTGGACGAGAACCCGTCCAGAATAGTCTCACAGAGTTCGAGTGGCAACTTCCGTGGGGGCCAAATTCAAGAAACCATAGTGTCTAGTCCTAGAGTGTTAAAAGAAAAAGTTCCTTGAATAATAGAATGGTCCTCCCTCGTAACATTTCTCAGATTCGATATATCGAGTATCTCTATTCCAAGGCTCCGGTCGTGATAGGAACCGGTCCGGCCGGCACCGGCAAGACCCTTCTGGCCTGTCACTCGGGTGCCAAGGCATTGATCAAGGGGAACGTCTCCAAGCTCGTGTTGACTCGACCGGCCGTGAGTGTCGATGAGCAGCACGGATTTCTTCCCGGAAGTATGGAGAAGAAGATGGATCCGTGGACCCGTCCGATGTTCGACGCGCTCCATCGATATATCAGCCCTAAACAGGTAAAGGAATTGATGATTCAACAGAAAATTGAAATATGTCCATTGGCCTATATGCGCGGCCGGACATTTGATAATGCCTGGATCATCGGAGACGAGATGCAGAATTCCACGCCGTCTCAAATGAAGATGCTCTTGACAAGAATCGGGACCGATTCGAAGATGATCGTGACCGGAGATGTGAACCAGCACGATCGAGGTTTTGAAAACAACGGGCTCTCGGACCTTATTTCACGAATTCGTCCATCGGAGAATATTCTTCATCTCGATTTTACAACTGATGATATTTTGAGAAGTGAAGTGATTAAGGAAATTTTGGAACTATATTTGTAACTGGGCCGCAAGGTCCCTTCCTATGGGCGACCCGAGACCGGTCACCATATCGTAACCGGTTCCACATACATATGACCCTTGGCCGGCCGGATCATTTGTTCCTGAAGTTATGTCCCTGAATGAATTTCGGGCGGCATAAATATTATTTAAAATTCCAAACTCTCCGTCATATTCTGTTTTATTAGTAAAAAACCAGCTCAGATAGGCTGAAAATGCGGGCGCTACGGCACTTGTCCCTCCTACAAGATAATAGTGATTATTGTAAAAAACAAACCACGGACTATTCCCTGGGTCGGCCGTCATGGAAATATCTGGAACTCGGCGGTAAGTTCCTCCCAGGTATTGTTGATAGGATGGTAAAGGAAATATGTAACTTAAACCCCCCCCCGAGCCACTCCACCCCGTCTCACCCGTGATTATTTGATATGTTGGATCAAAAGTAAGTGATGTTCCACCGCATGCTATACTATATGGACTGGAGGCTGGAAAATATACCGAAAGATCATTTGAATCAGGGTAAGATGGCTTCGATCCCAAATCCCCCGACGCCGCCGCCAATGCCGTTCCGTTTGACACGACCCGTTTTAAAGTTTTATTTATAGATATTAAATTATCAGGGTTAAGAGCAATCTCGGGAAGACCCCAAGAACACGATATAATATGATTATTTATGTCGGCCATAGCCAGCGCCATATTAAAACCGTCGTAAGTATTGAGCGCCATATAAATTGTTATTATTGCATTCGGAGGGGCGTTTGTCATGATTAACTGCAGATCAAGTGCGTTTTCCTTATCGGCATTTGAATTTCCAGAAGGAACATTGGGTATATTTTGGCATCCGGGCAATATCACGTAGTTGGGTTCTCTGTAAGGATCTGACCGGTCGGATACTTCCCATGCCAATTTTAGATCCGAACTATAATATGTCCCTCCAAGGGATATGATTCCTATCCGAGGAGCTATGACCGGTGCGTTATCCGTCGGTATCTGATAATAACCTCCATAAGTAAAGTTTAATGGTGTTTTATTTGATATAATATCATTTGGAATTGGTAATTCACTTAAACAGGTTTTAAAAATATCCTCGGGAAACCCCATATCACTGTGAATTTGAGTCATTTTTTTCAAAATTCCGGGAGCATTTTTTAGGACCATTGTGTTTGGATCTTTATATTCTATTTGAAGAGTCTGGCTGAGGGCGGCCTCCGCGGCAGCCTTTGCCACGTCACGCGTCTCTGGGTCCTTATACCTGAAGGTGAACATTACTATAGGCTTTTAATTTCTTTTACGGTCATTGCCCCATAGTGGGCCACATACTTTTCCAGTATCCGAGCGGCCTCTCCTGCCCCGGCCGAATACTGCCCGTCCTGCGCGGTATTTCCATAAACATAATTTAGGGTCACTTGGTCCTTTGCGAATCCGTTCATCTCAAGAGCCTTGAGGAGTTCGGGAGGGGCTCCGGACATTTACTATTTAAAGTCGTGCTCCTTTAACTTGTTAGATGTGTGGCATATTTGCAACGACCCGGGCAACGGTGCCTGACCCAAAAGCACTCGACCATCGGGGTCCGGACTCTTATACCCACCAGAGTGTAGGCGAGGTTGAGCTCGTGTTTTGGCGCCTGGCCATAAACGGAATCACAGATGGCGAGCAGCCTTTCCATCACAAGGGAAAGTGTCTGATCGCGAACGCCGAGGTCTACAACCACATTGAACTTGGTGGAAAGCCCGGGAGTTCTGATTGTGAAATAATCTTGCCACTTGTAGAAAAGTTTGGTCTCGTAAAAACCTGTGGAATGATCAGCGGAGACTTTGCCATCGTCATCACGGACGGAACCCGCATATGGGCCGCTCGCGACCGGGTCGGTGTCCGGCCGCTCTACTACTGCCGGAGTTCTGGAGGAATCTCTTTTGGTTCTGAAATGAAGGCACTTGTTCATATTGGTTCTAAAATTGAAATATTTCCACCCGGACACATTTTTGATTCTGAATTGGATAAATTTATTTCATGGAATACGGACCCTGAAGAATACTGGTATGGTAAACCGACCGAGACTATAAGAACTCTGTTGACCGATGCGGTCCAGAAACGCGTGAACAATTCTGAGCGTCCTGTAGGTTTCTTTTTGAGTGGAGGTCTCGATTCGTCTATAGTGGCCGCGATTGGAAAGGAGATTATCGGTCCCGGAATCAAGACATTTGCGATAGGAATTGAAGGTTCGCCAGATCTTTTGGCCGCCCGTAAGATGGCTGACTTTCTAGGGTCCGATCACAATGAGGTCCTATTCACGGTTCAAGAGGGTCTTGATGTCCTTGAGAAGGTTATATGGACTCTGGAAACCTTTGATACGACGACCATTCGTGCTTCGGTTCCAATGTATCTTTTGAGCAAGTATATCAAGGAGAGAACGGATATTCGAGTCGTTCTGAGCGGTGAAGGGTCCGACGAGCTTTTTGGCGGGTATCTCTATTTTCATGGGGCCCCGAGCAAAAGTGAGTTTGTGACCGAGACGAGGAGACTTATTCATGACGTTCATATGTTCGATGTTCTTCGGGCCGACCGAACGACGTCCGCACACGGTATCGAACTTCGGGTCCCCTTTTTTGATAAGGATTTCATAGATTATGTAATGTCCGGATTCAATCCTGAATTAAAATTGCCAAAGGATGGTCTCGAGAAACATATACTTCGAGAGGCGTTTGCGGATATGCTACCACCCGAGATTGCCTGGCGTCAAAAGAACGGAATGAGCGATGCGGTCGGTTACTCTTGGGTCGATGCTCTTCGGGCACATGGAGAGGATAAATATCAGGAAATATTTGAAAAGTATTATGAGGGCCAGAATCACGTCGTTCCCTATAAGTGGATGCCCCAGTGGTCAGCAGCGACCGACCCGAGTGCGAGGGTCCTCGGATATTTTAAAAGTTGATAAATTATATATGCTCAGATTATTTACAGGAATTTTGCTATGGGGGGCGTCGAGTGTTCAGGCGGAAACACCAGCTCCACCGCCACCGACATTTCCATACGAAACAACTCCGTCTGTTGCATTCAATCACACGTATGTATCAACGTCCGAATTATATCCGGGACTTTCTAAATTACCTCTTAGATTTCAATATAGTTCTGCAATTTTGGCACCAAAAAAGCAGTGTAGTGGGCAAGCGAATACAGTATGGATGTCTTCAAAGTCTGACCCGGCGCCTTCATATACAGTAGATCTCGGGAAACAATATGCCATCACAAATTTTGAGGTATGGAACAGAAACGACTGTTGTTGGGGTCGTCTGACTCCATTTTCAATTTATATTACAAATAACATTAGCAACCTGGGAACTTCATGTGTAAATTATAACCAACCTATACCGTCTATGACTGCGGTCGATGGAACTTGTAGTGGTATTGGTCGTTACGCAATCATTAAATTAACAGGTCCGAATAATTATGATGGAGGTTCCGATTTTCACTTGTGTGCATTTCAGTTATTTGGAATACCGTATTTAGGCCCCGGCCCGAGCCCGCCTCCGCCGCTCCCCAGTCCGCCGCCGCCGCCCAGCCCGCCTCCGCCGCTCCCCAGTCCGCCGCCGCCGCCCAGCCCGAGTCCGCCACCTCCACCTAGCCCTAGCCCTAGCCCGCCCAGACCTCCTCCTCCTCCATCGCCGCCTCCTCCCACCCCGCCGCCTCCTCCGAGTCCGAGCCCACCGCCCTACATCCCTTTTCCGAACACATCATATTGTCCTGTCGGTAACCCCTTTTACTGGACTGTAACAAATACAACCTATAAAACCTATGGTCAAATGTGTATACGCACAAATCCGACAAATTTCACTACTATTCCTTGTGATTTTGCGAACGGTGATAACACATCCATAGGTTACTTATGGAATAACAGTTTAAAAATGCAAGTTTTCCCATTGTCAGCCAATAAATGTTGGGGGGTGGGAGCAGGTTCTCTACTCGTCCAGGTCCAATGTGAAACCGCGCCGACCGTAACAGAATCCCCGGTCCCCGATTTTCAACCAGGAAATTTAGTTATTAACGGCAACTGTGTGACTGCCGGACCTTTATATTCTGTAGTTACCGTTTCTCCTTGCACAACTCATAATTTATCACAGACCTGGGATCCGGTTTGTTCCCCTTTCCCGCCGCCCCCGCCTCCATTTCCGTCCCCGCCACCTCCTTCACCTTCACCCCCGCCACCTTCACCTTCACCCCCGCCACCTCCCTCACCATCTCCCCCACCGCCTCCATCACCGTCTCCCCCACCGCCGCCTTCTCCTTCGCCTCCACCCCCCCCTTCGCCTTCACCTCCACCGCCTCCTTCACCT
>JGI24890J29729_1000346_pt1 | contig 32248 bp, 50 predicted proteins | sample FreactcultureFD7_FD_29729 | JGI IMG/M metagenome (IMG submission 29729)
AAAGGGGTAACTATGAATCAACCAAAGCTGTGCATTGATTGCAAGCACTACAAAGCACGTTCCTGTTTTCATCCATCTAACGGCGTTGACTTAGTTGAGGGCGGCATTAAGTCTGAAGCCTGTGCAATCCTACGCCTAGAGCATCGTTCTTGTAAGCCAGAAGGATTGTTGTTTGAACCGATGGAGCCTGTCATTTATGACATATCCGCATTATTTCCAGACGTTAATTTTCCTAACATCAAGGGAGNANCCNAATGAACACCCCAACAGAAGGCGAGAGCCAAAGCCAGCTCTGGTTAAAAGAGCAAATGGCTGACCATATTTCAGCACTAGAAGCTGAAATTGATAAGCAAGATGCGCTTATCAAGTTACTTGTAAAAGCATTATTCCTAACTTACGGAGATAAAAAATGAATAATCAAGATGATTTCGCGCCCGAAGTACGCAATAGCGCATGGTGGTCGGGTGACAGCAGAAAAGCAGCCAACGGTCGCGGTAATGAAGCTGTCCTTGAGAAGCTGGGCTTGAAGGAGCGTCCAGATTTGTCTCAGGTTGAAGCTGTCCAGATGGGCCATGTAATGCAGCCAACTATCGGCAGACTAGCCCAAGACAAGTTAAAGATTGAACTAAAGGACGCTGACTATGCGCTTACGCATCCTAAAGAACAGTGGCTTAAATCACATTTCGATTTTATCTCTGCTGACGGTAAAACGCTTGTCGAAGCGAAAAACTACAATGCGGCGGTACGCTCAAAATTTGATGCTGAATCAGGGATTATTCCGCCAGCGGACATGGCACAACTTATCCATGAGGCAGCTTGTCATAATGTGCAAGAAATCGTCCTTGCAGTCTTGTTCGGTGGGCAAAACTTTGAGACGTTCCACTTCACTATTGCCGAAGCTCAAAAAGAAGAACTAATCAAAGATATGGCTAAGTTTTGGGGTGCAGTAGCCACTAAAACACCCCTAGAACCTGAAAACACAGAGCAGACCAAGCTCATCTATGCCCAAGACACCGGAACGTCTGTAGTGGCTCCACAACCCATTGAAAAAGCTGCCGACGCTTTACGTTACGTTAAAGACCAAATTAAGCAGCTTGAGGAAAAAGAGGAACACCTCTTAACAGTTTTGCAAAACTACATGCAATGGTCGAGTGAGCTAGTATCTTTTGATGGAAAAGTTCTCGCTACATGGAAAAACAGCAAAGGCAGCAAACGATTCGACGCTAAGTTATTCCAAGCCCAACATCCCGACATCTACGAAAAGTTTGTCGCGGAAACGGCAGGTTCTCGCCGCTTCTTACTCAAGTGAGGTGACTATGTACGCATATCCATCAGGACACAATCCTAAAACTGGAACACAAGAAAGCGGTATGACGTTGCGGGACTACTTTGCAGCAAAAGCTATGTTGGGGATTTTGTCTAATTCTCATTTAGCCAAAGAAAACCCTATGGATAGAAATTTAATTGCGGGAACTGCTTATGAATTAGCAGACGCTATGATGAAAGCGAGGGACTTATGACAGCTCTAGTACCTATAAATGAGATACGCGAAATGGCTGAAGTTGCAGCCAAATCAAAAATGTTTGGCTTTAAGTCTCCTGATGAGGCAATGGCAATTATGCTTCTCTGTCAGGCTGAGAACCTGCATCCAGCAATTGCTATGCGTGACTACCATGTCATACAAAATCGCCCTGCTTTGAAGGCGGATTCAATCCTCGCGCGTTTCCAACAAAACAACGGTAGCGTTAAATGGGAGGAATACACCGATGAACGAGTCTCTGGCACTTTTAGTCATGCCGCTGGTGGGTCTGTTACTGTCACTTGGACATTTGAGATGGCAAAGAGAATCGGACTTACGTCTAAGGATAACTGGAGGAATTACCCCCGCGCTATGCTCCGTTCAAGATGTATCTCTGAAGGGGTCAGAACCGTGTTTCCCGGTGTTGTCGCAGGAGTCTATACAGACGAAGAAACGGAGTCTTTCTCTGCAAAGAGCCAGCCTTATCAAGCGCAGACAAAAGATATGGGCGAAGCGGAAATCGTTATTGAGGAACAGGTAACGGAGTATCAGCTATTCCTGCCTGACGGTTCTGTCTACGCTAATTGCACTAACTGGCAAGACTACATAGAGCGTTATGTAGCCATGCTTGACGCTATCGAGAATTCGCCGAAGCTAAAGAAAGAAGAAAAGGCAGAAAAGCGAAAAACTTGGGAGGCGGGGAACGCTGACGCAATTAAGCGCATGGACGCTATAACCAAGACGCAATTCATAGCCGCCAAGCAGGGAGTCGATACCTTTGCAAGTCTGGAGGACGCTATTGAGTAATTTCCGGCATGGACAGCCCCAAAGCATCGGGGCATTTTTACCTAAAATTAAGGAACCCATTATGAGTGAAGCAAAAGAGTACACAAAGTTTATTCCCCAAGAACTAAAGGGGCGTATCACGCACAACAAATACAAGCAGAAGGACACAGAGCCAGACATGAAAGGCACATTGTGCGTTAAAGGCATGATAGTGAACTTTGGTATCTGGAAGAATGACGGTCCTCATGGCGAATACTTCAACATTAAGGTATCTGACCCTGATTGGAAAGATAAGCAGAAGGATTCTCAATATCCTAAAGAGATAACGCCAAAGAATAAGATGGCTGGCGACATTCCTTGGTAATGCACGTATGGCTTGAGTTGCCGTTCCCGCCTTCAATGAATACATATTGGAGGAACTTTCGGGGAAGAACTGTTCTCTCAAAAAATGGACGGCAATTCAAAATAGCAGTACAGGACTACATCATTGAAAAGAACATTCCTAAATTTGGGACTCGTAAATTGAAAATTACAATGATTTTGCGCCCTAGGGATAAGAGGAAAATTGACATCGACAACAGGATTAAGGCCGTCCTAGACAGTCTTCAAGACGCAGGGGTTTTCGATGATGATTTTCAGGTGGACCACATTGAGATGATTCGAGGTGAACAAATCAAAGGTGGCCTTATACGGGTTTTGATTGAAGAATTGCCAGACCCCCGCCAGACCGAAGGCGAGTCCCTCTGAGGACAGGTTAGGAACGCTTGGGCAACGTCTCGGTCAGCCCACTAATTCAACTAAAGGGGATTACATGAACAAACATTTATTCGTAGCTACACCTCAATATGGCGGTTTGTGTTATGGCTTCTATGCTCAGTCTTGCTTGCAGCTTCAGATGCTCTGCAAAGACGCTGGCATGAACGTGAGCTTTTCCTACCTGTTTAACGAATCCTTGATTCAACGGGCTAGGAATTTGTTAGCGCATTACTTCTTAAAATCTGAAGCTACTCATATGATGTTTATTGACGCTGACATCCGGTTCAATCCGAATGACATTTTTCCAATGATAGAAGCTGATAGAGACATCATTTGCGGCATCTACCCAAAGAAAGAAATCAACTGGCAGACCGTTCGTAACGCCATTGACGCTGGTGTACCTAATGACCAATTAAAAAACCATACAGGGGCGTTTGTAGTCAATCTGGTGGACTATCAAACAGAGGTCACAGTGCCAGTAAACCAGCCAGTTGAGATTTGGAACGGTGGCACAGGTTTTATGCTCATTAAACGCGAGGTTTTCGAGGGTTTAATTGGAAAAGTGCCGATGTACCTAAATAACGTGCTGGATTTGAACAGCAACCAGAACGGTGAAACTATTCATGAGTTCTTTGCAACTCAGATTGAGCCAGAATCCAAGTTATTGCTGTCTGAGGATTACGATTTCTGCAAAAAGGCTAGAAACAACGGTTACAAGGTTTGGGCAGCACCTTGGGTGCAATTAGCCCACGTTGGGACCTACGCATTTGAAGGCCAGTTGCTACAAACGCCATGATGAGAGACAAATACGCTCCCCACGTTGATTTTGGGGAGCTGTCCGGCTTGCTTGGCAAGGTTTTGCCGTCAAATCTGGATATGGTCTTAGAACGTAAGGGACACTTCCTATTCGGCGAATGGAAGCGAGACGGGGAAAAGATAAGCAAAGGCCAAGAAATCCTCTTAAAAGCCCTCTCAGGGCTTCCTAGAGCTACCGTCTTGGTAGTTTCTGGGGATACAGAGAACGGGATGCGTGTAGAGCGTTTCTGGAGGATTCTGCCGGACGGCAGCTACGTCGAGTCAGGCAAAGGCTTAATTGCTTTCAAAGACTACATCACCGAATGGTACTTAATTGCTGACTTTGATTGATAAGTTAAAACGCCCCCATTGATAAGTTATTCTATGCTGCGCTGCAACATACTACTTTTCTTGGGGGGTGGACTAGCTTATTTAAATCCCCAAAAATACAGGTCTTTAGCGTCTTCGTTCGTGCTGAATTCGTAGTAATAAAACTGACCTAAGTCGCAATCCCTGCGAACATCTTCTTCCGTAATGTTTCGGTAGTAGTCGTGAGCTGTGAACGGGGAGTCCCAAGGGTTAGTTCTGGTCGTGCCATGTTCAGGTCTGCCGGTTGTAGCGCAGGTAAAGAACACCATCTTGGATGACATCCTAGCCATGTTATTGAATATCCTAGCCCACTCAGGAGCGTGTTCAAAGCACTCACAAGAGGCTACAACATCGAAAGAACCATCGTCATAGGTCAAGTCTTCACCTTTGCCAACGACGTCAACGCCGGGGCCTTTAGCTAGGTCTATGCCGATGTAAGTACATTGCTCAAAAAAGTCTCTTATTGAGCCATTCAAGTTCAAACTGCCCACTTCTAGGACAGATTTGCGCTTGAACATATCAGGAAAGCGTTCCTTGATACTGGCTATGAAAGCCAGTTGTGCTGGATGTGACATAGTTATCCCCTATGATTTGATTAACGACAGCCCCAACGTCTACGAGCTGCTTTCCCTCTAGTACCCTTCCAGTTTTTAGACCTGGCGCAGAAAGACTTGTGCCTTGGTCCTGATTTGGTTGGAGCTTTGAGATTACTTCCGGTAGCACGGTTGTACTTCTTACGACCTTTAGCGGTCAGACCACCGCCAGCTTTGACAGAGAGCTTCTCACCGCGACCTACCGATAAATTCGTATCCTTAGACATTACGCCCCCAAATACATGGCACGTTCATCATTGCGCCTAATAACTAGCCCCTTCTGGACAACGCCAGCAGCAAGACGATACTTTAAAAAGGCATTAGCCGCCCCATCAAAGTCACCGCGATTGTGGCACTGTCGAATACTAGACTTTTGAAGCCCTCCCAACCCTGCATTGAAGGCAAAGCTGACCAAAGCGTCAAACCTTCCTTGAGTAAGAGCAGCAGGGCACAAACGTAGAACACCTCGCTCAAACCGAACCAAGTCTTTCTCAAGAACATCAAGGACTTCATCATCACTTAGCTTTCTATCCCACTCTTTCGGACACTTCAAGTTACCAGCAGCCTTAGCCGCTTTCCTCTGGTCTAGCGTCATAGCTAAATGCTCTGGCGGAGCTATCAAATGACCTACCCCCGTAGTCCAGAGAAGTACGCTATCTAAATAAGGCTTCTTCCTAACACCCTCATGGTGAGCTAGAGCAACTCTGCCTTTGTCGGACACCTTCATTTTTTAAACGCTTGAGTTCCAAACCAGAAGGCTATGACAGAAGCCCAAATCTGTTGGGTATCGTCATCCCATAACTGGTCTAACATCAGCTTAAAGTCTACGTCATGCGCCCAAGCATAAACAAAACCAGCAATGTCTATAAACACCAGAAGGCCAAACAAGCCCAAAGTAATGACAGGACGAACGGAAGCGCGAAGATTAATGACCCATTGTGCAGCACCTTTGCCAATCTCAATGTCGTGTTGGTATAACGCTTTTCTTTCATCTGCTGCCGTCTGTATCTGTATTTGCTCAGTATGTATTTCCTCAACACGCTCTTGAGAAGCAAAGCCAGCCGCTTGTAACTTCATTTGCTGGTCCATCTGCATCTGAGCAAGTTCTAGCTCATGCTTTTTGTCAGATTTGTCTTGGAAGAAGTCTAGGATTCGCGGCAAACCACCGGAAAGAAAACTAATTAAAGTCGAGAGGATAGTCAGCATTATTCACCCTGCAATTCAAGTAAGATTTTAGCCCTCAAAGCACGCATCTTCTTTGTTTCTTCTAATGCGGCGTTCGTTGCTGTATTCATGTCCATATACATAACCGCCATTACGGGCAAAGCAATTACTAACACAATACACATGACCACCAAGGCGATGAGAAATGATAGTGGTACGTCTGGCTCGTCCTTATCAGTATCATTACCCATAGAAACCACAATATTATGAAAACGACCGCCAGAATTGAGGTCAGTTGTTCCCCTATTTTTCTTTTTATATTTGCCCGTCGCCATTTAGCTACCTGTTGCTTGCGTAGTTCTTGACGTTGTACCTCTGCCCGTTCTTCCTTAACCCTCTCCCTCATGGCCTCAAACTCAGACCAAATAGCCCCTAATTCTTTAGGTGCTTGGTACACAAGGGTTTCACGTAACTCTGTTTCTAGCCTGTGCATTTCCTTTATAGCCATCACCCGATTAAAGGCTTCTTGATTTAAGGATAGCTCAGGGTCACGTACCTTCTTAGCCTTTAATTCTTCCTCATGAACGTGCTTTTCAAGCTGCTCATGCGCTTTAAAAAAGTGCCCCAAATGACCGCCAATGTCAGCAACGACGTCCTTGGCTTGACCGTAAGCGTCCACCAATTCCATCCCTTGAGCTTTATATTCTTGATAAAGCTCACAGCCTTTGCGTATAGCTGCGGCAGCAGTTTTAGCAGCGGCAAGGATGGTAATCGGGTCAATTTAGAAACCCTCTCCGGGAGTAAAGTAGCACTCAGATGCAGCCTCACCAATAAAGGCAATATACATCGGTGTTGCGTTACTGAACTGATACGGTATCGTGTACGACTTAGTAGAACCCGGAACAGACACTAAGCAATAAGAAGGAGTTCCAGCCGTAGGCAACGTAGCCGTTACAGATGAGTTAGCACTGATTAAAAAATAGGCAGCATTACCTGTTGCACCTGTTGGCTGATGGTTAGCTACTAAAAGCTGATTGCAGGGACTGTCAGCATAAATAGTAATGGTCTGACTAGCAGTCGTTACATTAGCTTTATACGTCTTACCCTGCGCTTGAAACGGGATGTTATTAGCCATTAGTACACCTTTTTGCCGCCACCAGTAGAAGGGCTGCGTTTAGTTTGCGAACCATTGCCGAAATCCCAAACAGAGATATACCCCGCTGGCATCCGGTCTGCATTGTTCTGACCGTCTCTGCTACCGTCTCTTGGCAACTGTGGACGGGTTGACTTAGCAACCTGCTGATTCATGTCACTAGGACGCTTGTGTAGTTTGTCTTTCATCGTTCTTCCTTTCCTCGACCTTTACTAAAAGGTAACTGAAAATTACAAATATCGCTAGGGTTGTCACCCGTTCCCATTTCGGGTCCCACATTGTCCAGCAACCGAGGCCAAACGATGTCAGTAGTGCCAAAATCGTGATGAGCCGGTCTGAGATGACGCGCAAAGCAATAGTGACTAAAGTAACTCCGTCCATGAATATCCCCTAAATGAAAGAGATTCACAGTCTAATCCTTATCATCCTCATCGTCCATACCAAAGCCGGAACCCCACTCATCGTCCGACAGCTTCAACTTAATTGCTTCCAGCTTTAATGCCCTATCCAGTACCTTTGTCTTGTCCGTAATGGATGCCATTGGGTCACTCATTACCGCAACCAGCATTTGAGCAATAGCGTTCTCAAGTTCTGGATTTATCCCCTTTTGTTTCTTAGCCACGTTATTTCCTACCCGGTTCAAGAACCCGTAATTCGTCTGGAGTAATTTGCGTATATTGTTGAGCGGGAGACAATGCTTGAGCAGTACGCAAACGGCTTTCTAACTTGCTTGTTGCCCTTGGCTGAAAAACTGTTTGCAATGCCTTAGCTAATGGAGACTCTGTAAACGTCTGCAAACCAGCCATAGCAAGGCCCTTTCTTGGCATAGACTTAGCTGGCATCAATTGACCAAACTCTGCTAAATCGCCGTATAGAGGGTTTCTAATAGGGTTTCCGCCAGTTCTAGTCTTAATGACGTTTAACACGGCTTGAGGATTTAGCTGACCAGCAGCCGTTGTTCCTTCTTTTCCAGCAAGACTAAAAGCATCTCTAATAGTTGCAAAAGAATTGTATTGTCTACGCCAATTCTCATAATCTTTTACTAATTTAGGGTCATACAATTTAAGATTAGTTGCAGCCAACTCTTCAAGGGAATCTTTTAAATCATGCAGCAACGTTGTTTCATTGCCTGACGCGCTAGACAATCGGTCATTGACTTCAACAATGGCTGAACGCAAATCCTCTGCTTTAAATTGAGGAGAAACTAAAGCTCCACCAGTTCTTTTACCGCCAATGTTTTTTTCGAGAATCGTCTTTACAACATTGCCTTGCTGACCAAAAGCACCCTCTGCTTTAAAAGCCAAATCAGTAACTTCTTGGGTAAACTTTGGGTCAGAAATAAAAGTTTTATTTGCAAATATACGATTAGCTTCGTTACCAAGAGATTTTCCTGTTTTATCAACCCAACTTCCATCAATCCTGTCAGTAACTTTTCCGCCAGCTCTCTTGGATGCTTCTTTCGTAAACTTATTAAGATTACGAATAGCCATTTCTTCTGTTTCGCCAGCACCGTATTTCATGCCAGAAGCAGACCTTGCTCCGGGTCCAAACTCAAAAAGTCCTTTACCTTTTTTGTAAAGTTCTTCAAGTTGCGGCTCAATAAATCCCGCTGTTTTGCCGGCGACAGTACGGACAGCAGACGGTATGCTTCCACCAATAATTTCTGCAATAGGCTGATAACTTTCAGGCACACCAAATTCTTCTGCAGCTTGACCTAATGCTGTAGCACCAACAAGACCAGCAGTACCAAGAATAGGATTTGCAACCATTGCTGGAGCAGCATAAGGTAGGTTACGAAAAGTTCTACGAGTAAGTCTTTCACCAAAAGAATCGGGCATAGGAAGCTCTGCTTTTTCAGCTATCTTCTCGCCGACAAAAGGGATAGCTTCAACAACTCCTCTCCTAGCTATTTTTTCTGCCCTACGAATACCGGAGTCTGGTTCGGTAATCTTTACATCATCAGAACGATTATCTGATGGAGGAGTAATCTTAACTTCATCGTCCATGATTATTGCTCCACAATTTGACCGTTACGGACAATATATTTTTTCCCTTGGTGTTCGGCCTTATATCCATCTGACTTTCCTTTTAAAGCTGCCGTAACTTTTTCTGGTACAACAGGGGCAGCAGGAGCGCGGTCTTTAATATACTTATCAAAACTTTCCTGAGTGCCAGCCTGAATTAAAGGAAACTTCTCAGGCATTTCATTTCGCTCAACATTTAATTTGTAAGTTCTTAAATTTCTATTATTTTCTTCGGCTCTTTCACGAATTATTTTTAATAAAGTGTTGGCTCTTGATGATTGGTCATAAAGATTTTGGAATTGTTTATCCAAATAAACTGAACCACGTTGTCCAGAACCTTGAACGTCAGCCAAAGCCAATCCAAACAATCTCTTTTGCAATACTTTTGCTGCTTCAGCATCGTCTTTAGAAATAAGTCCTTTTTGAACTCCAGCATCCAATTGACGGTCAATCTCTGCTGCTTTAGCTGCAACAACCGCACCCTCATCGTCATTTTGAAAACTCTTAATAGAGTCAACTTTAAGAAAGTTTCTTGCGGCAGCCAACGCACCAACAGCTCTAGGGTTTCTAGCAACAAAGTCAGCAGTATTTTCAGATTCTTCAACTGCCCTAAAAGACCCTTGAATACGTTTCTTATCGTCTGTAGAAGCCCCAACTAAAGTATTAGCTGTTCCATCGGGATATTGTTCTGCAATGTTTCTAAGAGCAGGACCAATAGCATCCATAGCTTTTTGGTCACGTCTTTCTGTAGTAGCTTTAAGCCTTTGCCGTTCTAAATTAATTCTTTCTCTTTCAAAACCAATTCTTTCTCCTTCAAATCCTAATCTTGCTTTTGAATCAGCTTCCATTTTTTGTTGATGCTCTAAATCCGTTTTTTGCTTTTCGGATTTCATAAATTTATCAAACTGAGTATCGTAACCAGTAAACAAATTATTAAGATATGTAGCTACAGCAGGAATGCCTTGCAACTTAGCTTTTTCGCTGACAATCTGACTTCCTGTTTCGGCAACCAATTCAGCCATAATTGCGTTAGCTTTTTCTAAATCGTAAGGCATGGTTTTCCAAGCAAGCTCTGCTTTTTTTGAATAAGCATCTAGCTTGGCTCTAGTCTTAGTCATGTTCTTTTCAAATTCTTCTTTCTCGCGTTTCCACACATCAGCACGACCTTGCTGCCAACCCTTCATCATTCCTGTCAAAGAGTTCATAGTGTTCATAACGCTCATACGAGAACCTTTGCCACCACCAATAGCTATGACGCCTAACAAGCTAAACAGGGTAGCTATACTTTGCATATTCTCTTGTGAGAAATGAAATTCTTTGCTGTTTGTAGCATCCATTTCTTGAAGAATAGCTTCTTGTCCACGACGAACTTCGTTAGCTTTGTCTGCCGCAAATTTCTTTTGTTGCGCCTCAACTATTTTTTGTTCTTGTGCATATTGAGACTCTAACGCTCCAACACGTTGTTTTTGTCCAGATTCAATTTGAGATAGATTTTCTTCTTGTCCACGAACAAGACCTTGTTTTTTAATATAATCTTCATAAGATGTAACTGGCTTATCTACGTCAGGACCCAACTGTCTTCTTACATCAGTTACCGTTGGTATTTGAGGTGTTGGTCCGAGGTTAATGTTTAAACCTTTTCTCAATGCCTGAAGTTTATCTTTTGTTTCGGCAACGTATGGGTCTGCCGTTACAGGAGTTATGTCTAATTGTGAGTCAGCCATTATGTTGGACTCCTATACGTTGGAACCCCAGCCGCTAACGCTCCAAGCTGAGTGTAAAACGCCATGTTAGCTTGAGTTAATTGCTGGTCAAGTTGCATACCCGTTCTAATGGCACCCAATGCAATGTTGTCGCCAATCTGAGAAACCTGCAATCCAAGGTTGTACTGGTTTTGCAACAAGTTTTGACGTAACGTTTCTATCTGAGCTTGAGCTTGAGCAACGCCAACACCACCCCTAGATTCAATGCCTTGATTTAATTGTGCTCTTGCTGCTTGTAGAGATTGTGCGCCTTGTGGCGTCAGTTCTCCAGACATTGCGGCACGCTGTAACTCTTGTCCTGTTTGTTGATACGGCTGACCTAAGTTCTTTTGCTCTTGTGTAGCTTGCTGTATTTGTTCAGCAGCTTTCTTGGCTTGTTGTCTACCAAGGACTGCGCCAGTACCTGCGCCTCCAACACGTAGAAGGTCAGTGCCGGTTAATCCTGTAGCGTCTTTTAATGCTTTGTATGGGTCAATTACATATTTCTGCAATGCTGAAGGAGTAGGAGTTTCTTCAGGTGTTGTATAAGACGGCAATCTTAAACCTGTCGGTGCTGGTCTACCGGCTGCTACTGAATAATCAACAGCAGGAACACCAGCAGCCAATGATGTTCCTTGGACTTGCGGCAAATTGTAATCGGCTGGTTGAATGTTACCTACTTGATTAACAAGTGCTTGGTTTTGGTCAAAAACGGTAGTTGGAGCAGCAGGAGCAGAAGATTCTGGAGCAGTCAATTCAACCGGGGTAGACGGCTGATAATAAGAGTCTTGAGTTCCAACTTGAGCAGGTTGAGTTGCTGCGTAATCAGCACCCGAAGAATATTCTTTTGGAATTTGATATGCAGGAGCTTCAAATCCTTGAACATCAAAACTATCATCAAATTCCATCAATCCAGTGTCAGGATTAACGGTGCCAGAACCTCCGGCAGCTTTAAGAATTTTGACTTCTCTAGGCGTAATGTGGGCTAAAAGCGTATCGTTACCACGACCTTTATTGGCGAGCATCTTAGCAATTGATTTTAAATCGCTAGTCTCTTGAATATCGGCCCGTAATAGCCGTGCTAGTTTTTTAGTCATTTAAGCCTCCGAATTACCCATATAGCGCAACGATTCTACGTTCCAGCCAGCTTTCTTACTTTCTTCCTTATCACCGCCAAATACCGGAGCACCAGCATCACCGATACGTAATGCTTGACCTAATGCTTGAGAACCAACAGAAGACCCTGTTTGTGTTGGGCTAACAGGCTGAACAGGCTGAACAGGATTTGTTCCAGTTTGTTTCAAAGTAGGTGTTTGTGAGCCACCACCAAATAGAGATGTATAAACCGCTGGATACAACGCACTGGACAATAATTTGCTTTCTGTTGGTCCAATTGTCGGGTCCGAAAGAGGGTCCTTGCCGACAGTTACTTCAGGAGAAATTGGGAAGTTCTGACTTGATGCTGTATCTGTAGCGTCTGTTGGGTCCACTCCCGGACCTGTTGAACGCTCAACAACAGGAGCTGTTCCGGCGTCGCTTGGATTAAACGCCGTTTTTAAACCTTCAATACTTCCAGTAGTAATGCCAGCAGCAACACCTACCTTAGCTCCAGCAGAAACAGCATCTGAAAAACTACTTCCATCAGCCAAAAGTCGTAACGTCGTTGTTGTTGAGCCACCAACAGCAGAGGAGGTAATTTTTCCTAATGTCGTTAATTGACCGGGAGTTGTGTCTGCACCAACAGCCGTACCAGCAGCTTGTCCAGCGTAACTACCAGCCGCAGAAGTAGCAGCAGCCGTAGCAATGTCTCCAATGTTCCCACCGTTAGCAGCAGATACAGCCGCAGAAGATACAGCAGCTACAGTTGCGCTTTCACCAATTGCAAGACCTGCGGGTCCAAGCGCATACGTCAAAGCAAGTGTTTCAATAACTGGCAATGGGTTTTTAATGACGTTAGAAACAGCCGTTCCTACTGCTTTAACTGTTTTTTTAGCGCAACTGCCAACGCTACTAAAAACATCTCCTCCACCGCCGCTAATGCCACTAGCAACCCCTTTAACTACATTTGTAACAGCTTTGACTACGCCACCCATCAGAATTCTCCTATAGCAATCATTTGTGGTGCGCCAGTTTCAGTAGGCACATTGCTTGACTGAATTTGAACAGGTATGCCAGCCATCTCTAACAAGCGCGTTAATTGCGGATTGTCTACAGTAAACATAGCTGTTTTAAATCCAGCAACTTTCATAGATTTTTTAAATTCTTGAATAGCCGTTATTAACTCTCTTGGCGAGTCAGCCGTTTCCATTGCTATAGATGCTGAACCATCTTTGTTGTTGTAATACACAAACAACGTGTTTCCAGACCTCATCACTCGAACATTAGGGTCCGTATTTACTAAGTCAGCTAATACGTTATAGAGTTTTATGCCGTCTTCTTCACTTCCAGTTGATTGACCTAAGATGTCGATGACATCCATTGGCTCTGCTGGCTGACGTTGTTTCTTAACCTGCTCCATTACTGCTTGATTATTTGGCAAGTCAAAACCTGAATTTTTTTGGGGCGTGGGGAGCATTTTTAATTCCTAAGAAAGATTTAGGCTGGCAGCAATTTGTTGATGAATGTATAAATGACTTGCTACCCAATCGTAAAAATCAGACTCATTATTAAAATCTACGTCCAACATATTGAACGGATTATTCAATCCTAAGAGGCTTGCAAACGCTTGATGCTCGACTTGATGGGCCAATAACCAGTCATCTAGGTTGTCTGTTTCAGCGTCTGTAATGGGGTAAATAGGCACTGAAATGCCCGAATCCATGAATACTTCTTGAAATAGCTTATGTTGCATACCATTTTCAAACAAAAACTCTCCCAAGGAATCATTGTTCCCGTATTCAACAATGGAGAGCGTGTTCATGTTCATTATTTGTCAGCCTTGTTCTCTAAGCGGTCAAATATCTTTCCTAACATTCCTTTAATCTCAGAAATATCTGACTTGTAATCATCTTTGCTTACATATACGTGAGGTATATCCCGAATGTCTTCATCTATACGATTAAGCATCCGAGTAATGTTGTTTAGCGTCCAGCCACCAAAGAAAGCAGCGATGCCAACAACAAAATTAAACAAGGATTGTCCGTCCATTAGAAGCTACCCGCCGTTCCGTTACGTCCAAAGACCATAGCCACAATGCTCCAATTAGAACCATCAGATTGAACTCTGTAAGCGTCATATTGATAAGTTATAGATTTTGTAGTAAATCCGTCAATTGTTTGAGATGATGTTGTAGCAATAATTACAGTGTTAGCCGTGCTATCTGTTTTTTTAATTGTATATATTTTTCCAGAAATACCAGCAGCAGTTGGTAATGTAATAGTTACAGAAGAAGCAGCGGAACTAGCTAAAATAGTTTCGTCTAAAGCAACAGCCGTATAGTTAGCTGTTTTAGATACTAAGTTACCTGTGTAACCAAGCATGGTAGTTCCAGATATGGTTCCACCAGTAATTGTTACAGCATTAGCATTTTGTTGAGACAACGTGCCGTAACCCGTGTTTTTTAACGAGCCATAAGTATCAAATGTTCCATCAAACGTCCATGTATCCCCAACATTTAATGTTACCTTTGCTATTGTTCTTAAAGTGCTGTTATTGTTGTAGCTAATAGTCAAAGTAACCACAGCCGTATCTCTGTTTTCAATAGTTATTGATTTAACAGTTCTTCGAGTAGAAGAAGCGGGAGCAGATACTAACGTAACACTAGCAGTTCCATTAAGAGAACCGTCATTAGCACCTTCAGTAAAGTTTGTGCCGTTATTGTCAGCGTAAGCAGAAGTAAAATCAGGGTTAGTTGTAGCTGCAGCACCTGACATGGCTACTACAATTGATTTTGTGGTTGCGTCGAGAACTAACATAATTTCCTCTTAACTAATAAACCAAGCGTAAGCATAAGAAGTATTAGAACTTCCTCCACCTCCGCTTGATGCTTGAGACAGCCAAACTGTGCCATTGGAAGTAAGCACATTTCCTGAGTTTCCGGGAGCAATTGTTGTTAAGCTACCCGTTGCGTTACCAGTTACAACGGCGTTAGCAGGAATAGTGGCTAAACCTGTGCCGCCCCTGTTGACTGTAACCGTTGAACCATTCCATGTAGCCGACGTAATAAAGCCAGGATAATCTAATGTGTTGGTTGACCACGATACATTTGATGGTGCTTGGTCGTGCCTATCCCAACTACCAACAGCAATTGCATTAGACAACAAAGTAAGAGTTACATAACCGCCGGACGGAATACTAACAATCAACGTTCCTGAATTGTTATTTACAGTAATTGCGCCGCTTGATTGATTATTGTTGAATTCATAAGTTGCGCCATTTGGCAAGGTTGTAGCATCCGGCAATTGAATTACTTGACCGCCTGAACCAGTAATAACGTAAGAAGAAACCGAAGCAACAGTTAATGTTATTTGCGTTCCTGAAGCCGCAACGTTTAAAAATCCAGAATAAAAATTGTTTGCTGTTACGACTTGGTTTGCATCACGCAAAACCACGCTGTTTGCACCAGTAGAGGCAACAACGCCGGTGCCTCCATTAGCAACAGGAAGCGTACCCGTAATTTGAGAAGTCAGATTTACATTAGATAGCGTACCACCTAAAGTTAAGTTTCCTGATGAAGTGACAGAGCCAGTTAATGTAATTCCATTTACCGTACCGTTACCCTGAACTTGAGTAACCGTTCCCGTTCCACCAGATTGAACAGCTACATTAGTAGCAGATGTAATTCGACCTTGAGCATCAATAACAATTTGTGGAATTAACGTAGCGTTACCATACGTTCCAGAAGTAACAGTTGTATTTGCTAAACTAATAGAACCACTGGTCGTAATTGGGCCACCGGACAAGCCAGTACCCGTATTAATTTGGGTTACTGTACCAGTACCATTACCTCCACCCCCTCCACCACCACCAGCTACTTTTAACATAATTGCTCCTTACAGACCGTCACCGGGAGTAATATAAATTGTTGCTATGCCGCTAGACGTTATTCCTGTGAAATACGCATTTGGAACAAATGTTAAAATTTCATCTGTGTTAGGCAATATTGGAAAAGATGGTCCTGTTGTTGTCACAATTCCAGAATTGTTTGTTGCGTCAGATGACGTTGCTCCGTAACCCATAAAAACAGTTATCGTTCCCGTGTTAATAATACGGTATTGATTTCCACCTAATGTAGTTGAAGAACATTGGACAGGAGTTGGGGCACTAGTAGCAGCCGTAAATGTGACCGTGTTTCCTGTCTTCTGAAAAGCATTAAGTCCCATTTACCACCTCCCATTCTTGGTTAGTTTCATTCCATCTATACATATTTTCATCTGTTGGCATAGGAATTGGTGATTGCCATTGACAAGAATCTTCATTCAAAATCCAACTTTCAAATGGTTTAGGAGGAATAAAAGCATTTCTTTGCTCATCATAAAAATAACCAATTCCAGCATAATTTTTTCTAAAACTTCCGTTATAACTAGTTTGCTTCCATTGCGTATATCCACTAGACCAATTAATCAAAAAATCAATACCTTTTGATTCTTGCTCAATGTTATTACTATCAATTAATTCATTATTATCAACACAATGAACTTCAATAACTATATTGTTTTCATTTAATTTTGCAAAAGGAATCATGCTTCACCTAAAATGTAATAGAACCATTTCCGGTCCATTTATAAATACGATACCCGCCAGAAACTGTTATTGTTGGAGAGCCGGTAGTTGAACTAGCCGCAGGATACGTGTCTGGATAACGAAGAATTGCAACGCCAGAGCCACCAGAAACTCCTGAGCCAGACCTTCCAGCGCCACCACCGCCACCAAGACCATTAGTTCCCGCTGTTCCAGTAACCCCACCAGCACCACCTCCATCTGTTGCGGTTCCGTGATTAGCGCCGTTGTAATCTGAGCCGCCACCACCACCAGCGTATCCAGTAGATGTACCACTTATTGAGTATGTTTTACCTGCTCCACCATTACCAGCATTTGTCGATGTCGCGTCTTGACCAACTGCTCCAGCACCACCTGCTCCAGCAGTTTTAATTTGCGCTCCAGCCGAATAGCCTATTCCACCATTATTACCAAAACCTTTACCACTATAAGTTGCTTGAGTTGTTGTACCAGCAGTTCCTATACCAGCATATTCTCCAGCGGAGCCTCCGCTACCACCATTTTGGGCATTTCTTGTTGTTGTGTTTCCCCAATAACCTGCTGCTCCTCCACCAGTTGCGGTATATCCAAAACCAGTTGAATCAGTTCCATTTCCACCGTTTCCAGAGCCTCCAGAACCAACCGCAATAGTGTAAGGAGAACCAGCGGTTACAGATACCGATGAGTCATAAACAAGACCTCCCCCGCCACCACCACCACCAATGGTTGCTGCTCCTCCACCACCACCTCCAGCAACAAGTAAAAGTTCAATTGCAGAAACTGATGATGAAGAAGCCGTAACAGAAGCAATTAAACCCTGAAGTATTCCGCTCATATTAGGTCAACCCCGAACCTGAGATTATCCAAGAAGTGCTAGTAATTTTTACAGCAGTTGCTATTCCGTATTGAGCAAGCGTTCTGTTACCCGTAGTACCAGCAGAAGACAAATACAACGTGTCAGTAGAAGTAACTGCAACAGTTACCGCATTAGCTGAAAAATTAATAAATGTAATTGCTGAACCAACAGTAAACGGTACGTTAGCGTTAGTTGGAATAGTGTACGTAGCTGCAGCTTGACCAATGGGGTGATAAAGCTGTTTACCCGCATCAGTTAGCAATACGTTGTATGAAGCATTTTGCGAATTCTGAGGAATTACAAGATACCCAACTGTATTGCCGCCATCTACTGTACAGTTACCAATAGTGATATTACTTAACGTAGTAACAGTATTTCCAAGTTGGATGGATGTGTTACCAAGCGTTATGGTTGAAGCAAAATTGCTATCTAGTTGCGACAACGGAATAGCCGATGTAGCCGTAGCAAAAGTATATGTAACTGGCATTTTAAAACCTCACTCTCAATTCATGTTCATATTCAAAACCGTTGTACACAATTCCAGAACTGGATGATGTAACGGTCATACCTAAATATTTTCCGTATTGCTTTGCGTCAGTCTTATATAACGTGTATCCACCGACACCGCCAGACCAAGGTATTACTGCACTGCTATTGTTTATCCAAGGTATAACAACAGAAAAATTATTAATCCAATCAATTGATTGACCCAACACAACAATTGGACTTGAATTACTTTCAGAATCTACAGTTACGCTAATTGTTGAAGCATTTTTCAATGTGGCTTCAATACCAATTTTTAACGCTTGCTTGGTACGTATTGGGTCTTTCATTGGGTTCAGAGATGTCTGAACATAACTGTTTACTGTTGCTGTTGTATTCGCGTACATCTTGACGCACGAATTCCCATCTGTTCCGTACAGAGTAATCCTTCCACCGACAGGCACCGACGTTACGTATTTCAGATTGTTGCCAGCACTTGTAAAGAACCATTTCTTTTCAAAAAAAATAGCTTGAATATATCTATTGTCGCTAGATGTTCCTAAACCACCTGTGTACCTAAAATTAAATGCAGCACACAAAATATTATTTAAAAGTACCTGACCGCCAGTAGTAACGCCAGTAGTAAAGTCAACATTAGGAAATATGCCGTCCAAAGAGTCAGAAATCTTCGACGTTGTAGAGCCAACAAGCGCATAGACACCATAATCATTCATGAACAATACAGAACGGAAGTACGGGAAAATGGCATACGCCAATTTAGTACCCACCGATGCACTGACGTTAGTGTTTGTAAACAAAGTAGTGCCAGCCGTTGTAACCCGAACATCAGAAAACACGTTAATGCTATCGTCACCAAAAATATACAAAAAGTTATTGGCTGACAATAATTGAATAATGTTTCCGTGCAATGTAGCGTCAGTAAGCACTACCGTACCAGCAGACACTGTTACAAAGTCACTGTATGAACCAGCGGCTGAATAAGAAATAGTTCTTCCGTTAGCTATCCAAACGCGACCAGAAAACGATTGAATACCTGAATTAGTACCTGTGTTAATAATGGCTTGAGCCGTAGCGTTAGAACCACCACCACCTGTAATAGATACCGATATGTTTGATGTGTTGGTATATCCAGTTCCATTGTTAGTCATAATGACCTGAGTCACAATGTTTCCGCTAATAATGGCTGTACCGGCTGCATTAGTTCCACCACCACCAGTAATGCTGACAGAAATGTTAGCTGAGTTTGAATAACCAGTTCCACCATTGGTCACTAAAACCGCTACGGTTCCTTGAGCAAAGGTAGTAACACCAGCGATAACATTAGCGTTAGCACCGCCGCCTCCATTTAACGTAACAGTTGGAGATGACGTATAACCAGAACCTGCTTCAAGCAAAGTGACAGACGAAACGGTGTTAGCCGAAATAGTAGCTATGGCTGTGGCTTGTACTCCGTTCGTCTGATTCGGCGCAGATATAACAACAGAAGGAGCAGACGTATAACCAGAACCTTTGTTGACTATTCCTATAGAGCTTACTGAGCCAATTGAAATTAAATCAATGGCGTTCCAAGTAAAGTAGCCTTTAACCGGGTCAATAATTAAAACACGGTCATTTTTCCACTGGCTAATGTTCATACCGCTAGTAGAGAACGTACCGGCAGACGCTAACGTACCTTTAACATTGGTTGTTAAGTTTACGTATTCACAGCTTCCATCATCTTGGAAAGCTACTAAATAATCCGTAATACCAATATTTGCCGAGAAATAATTAACAACCGTATGAGCAAATGTAACGCTACCAACAGCGTCATAAGTAGGCGTAATCTTTAAGTTGCCATAACCAATAGGCATGGCGTTCTCAAGCCAGTAAAACTCATCGTCACCAATAGCCGTGCGGTTAGCTTTCGTGTTAACGCCACGAAAGTTTTTAACGACTTCATACGATTTTTTCTGTTCTGCCGCTGCCATGACTTAGTACGCTCTTGAGTAAGGGTCAGGCAGTCTCCGAGTGTAGATGGACGCCTGAACCGCTTGGATTTGTTGTTTGTACTGCCCTAAATAAATCTCAGCCTCACCAAACGACTGTTCATAGTATTTAGCAAGATAAGCAGCATAAAACTTGACTGTATTAGAAAACGGTTCGTTAATCGAATCCGTGTCAGACAGATTCACTAAATCTGTCGGAAGGAGAACCGTATCTAAGTCAATTACATAAGCTATGTCAGGAACTGGTCCAATATAGATTTGAGATTGCCCGTAAATACTATAGGCAACCGGCGTTCCGATGCGGTTCTGCCAATAACGCAATTGAGCGTTAAAGTCAGTCCAAGCCATATACCGCAACGGTATTCTGGAATTTCCCCAATAAAGGTTAATGTTGATGACGTCTAGAGTAAGATTTCCAGACGGCAAGCAAGAATAATTAATTATTTCTGAAGGACCGGCATACTGAACTGTAGCCGTGCCATTAGTAAACGGTGCAGAAGGCGGGTAAATGTTGTTTGCGTCAGGATACGAAGGCGCATTGCTTAATACACCGCCAACAGTTACCGCATAAATATAGATATTGGAAAATACGTAATCACCCGCACTTACAGTTAAGCCGGATGACCAGATAACAGGGGTGTTGCCGCCAGCCACCGGGGTGCAAGGTGTTTGACTTGTTTGGACCGTGCGGAGACACCCTGTATCACGAACAACACGCGCTCTAGCACCATTGATGTAGTCAGTTAGCTGACTATTGGTGTAAAAGTTTGCGTTTGCATCATGCAACAGGTATCTAACAGCAGTAATGTAGCTTTGCAGGGTCTGCGACATTTACGGTCCATATTAAGCTGCTACGTTGACTTTTCCCCCAACCTCTTTAGGAGGCAGGGGTACTCTTTCAACCACCGGGGATAACGAGTGGACTTTCTTTGGCGGCTGGTCCGTAATCAGAAACTTTTCAAGGATTTTTAATCCAGCAGGAATATCTGCCTTAGTCTGAATCATCGCCAACCGCGCCATATACGGTTCTTTATCAGGGTCGTTATGCCCGAATATGTGACAAACAGCCTCCAGAGGTGCCTCCACACTCTCACCCACCGGAAATGTGTAAGGTATGTAGTTGTAGCTAAAGGTTATGGGTTTATCCCATTTGTTTGTCACATAGACGGTTTGCATAATTAGAAGTTCACTGTATCGCCATACACTCGAATATCAATAGTCCCTGCTACGTTCGCATTGACCTTCAAGAATAAGGCTTGGCTGTTGTAACCCGACACAATGACGTTACCACCAGAGATGGTAGCGTCTTGGAATGTGCCAGTACCCGTTAAACTGCTAAGAACGACGTTAGCTACTACCGCATTGCTCACATTGCCGTCGTTGCTAGTCAAAATCGAGATGTTGCCAGTTGATACGTTGGCACTTGGATTTTGAATAGTCACTCGACGAACAATAACAGCACCGGAAGAAACTACAGCATTACCAGCAGTCAACCCACCTGAAAGAATGGGAAGGGCAACAACAGCATTTCCAGTGGCAGCCAAAGACGCAGCAGTAGTTCCGGCAATTGCGTAATTACCAAAATTGGCTGCGGTATTTTGCGCGACTGAATCTGGATTTGCCATGATTCCCCCTTACGATGCAAACGTGCTGCTGACGTTCTGACCACCATTGGTAGCCAACAACGTAACGGTATCTGCTGACGCAGTTGATTTTGCATATACGTTCACGCCATCAGAAATGATGACGCCACCAGTATTAGCAGCAATCAATGTTGCGTTAGACGAACCGTTGTAAGCAATTACCGAAGTGTTTGCTTGAGGGAACATCAGATAAACACCAGCCGGAATAACCGTACCGTTACCCGTGCTAGTCGAGGTAAGAGTAGTGGTTAAAAAATAGGCACCAGCAGTGTTTGTCTGTGCGCCAGCAAGGATAATTTTATTGGTACTTAGTGACATGGTTAGCTCCTTAGATGCTTAGAGAGTTGTAACCCGACACCACTGACATCGACTTAGGCTTAGTTGAAACCAACTCAGCAATCATCAATACAGCACCAACGTAACCAATCTGCCAGTTTGGCAGGGTCGATTCAAAACCAGTAAACACGAACGAACCTTGCTCATGAATATAAAGCGACAGGTAGTTAGTGTTCAGGAAGTAAACCGTACCTTCTGGACAGTAGGGGTCAGGATAAATAGGTACACCAGCAACCATCAAAGCACGGAACGCTGCTTGTGGGCCGTTTGTGTCGCCGTCAAAGCCGTGACCGGGAGTGATGACGTACTGCTCTTGACCGACAAAGTCTTGAGCCAACAGGGTCCACGTACCAAAACCGCAAACACCAAACGAAGGCACTTCAGCACCGTTTTTCACAGTACCAGAAATGTATTGCAGGATGTTTTGACGAGTCGGGTTCACGTTACCGGCTGAGTACGACTTTGACTGCCACCAGCTATAGGCTGAACGGCTGATATTGCCGTAGGTGCCTGAAGCAGAAACTGCTGCTGGCAAGCCTGTGAACTGTTGCGTGTTCGTGCTGTTGGTGTACAAGGCTGTTGCCATTGCATCCATCATCACGTTAGTCGCATCGTTCATACGGGCTTCAATCAATGGAATGATTGCAGCGTCTTGCTGAACTGCACCTTCCATACCGAGGAACGGTACTGGAGCAATCATCAGCTTCAGGTCAAATTCAGCGTTGAAAGCACCTTGCTGGACTGATGGCTGGTTAAACGAACCAGAGTAATCAGACCATTGTGCGTTCACAAACTGTGCGCCCTGAACGGGAACGGTTACGGAAGAAACACCGCCGGAAGCCTGTTGCGAGTTAGCAATCAGAGCCGCCATCAACGGAGTCGAGTTGTAAAGCTGGACGACCAGCTTAGGGATAAAGGCCCTGCGAGTCACATAGGTTAACTCAGTATACTGAGTCGAACCAGTGGCAGGGATAATACCGCCGCCAATTGGCATAATAAACTCCTTAGTTTATAAAACGACTTTCGTCGAATCCGTATAAAACGCCATCAAAAAAATTATTAAAAGAATCGTGAACTATGTACCCGTTTTCTTCCAATAACTTTTTGGCGGCTGCTATCTTATCCCCAATTCTTTGTCCTTTTGGTTGCCTATGCGACCAAAGTTCCAAATTTTCAATACTGTTGTTTGATTTGTTTCCATTAACGTGATGTACGTTTTCATCTCCAATTAACTTACGCCCAAGTTTTTCTTCCATCACCAAACGATGTTGCAAAACTTTTTTGCCGCTAATGTTTTTGTAAACATATCCATCAACACTAATTTTCCAATCAGAAGATTTTTTTCTTTTCTTCTGTTTAGACGAACAAGAAACAGAACAATAATAAACATCTTGATTGCGCCTTGAACTTTTTCTAAATGAAAAGTCTTTGTCGCAACAACCACATTTAGCGTGAACTAAATGTCGTTTCTTTTTTGTTTCATATCCGCACTTTATAGAGCAATTATGAACTCTGTTTTCTAGGCTTTTTTTAACGACAAACTTGTTGCCGCAATTAAGACAAGATTTATTTACAGAGTTCATAGCTCTTAAAATCCAATGGGTCGCTTATTTTGACGCAACTCTTGGAGTGCTTTTGATGCTTCGTCTCTAGCTGCACCGACAGGGTTCTTGTAGTATTTACCTAGGTCAAACTTACTGACGGCTGACGGGTTGTAACCTGTTGGCGTTGGTGTAGCGGATTGTTTCATCCACTGCCAGTATTCCGCAGCCGATTCGTGGTTAGTAATGCCTTTTTCCAACATTACTTTCTCCACTTCGTGAATATCGTCTTCATTCTGCACAAGACCTTTTTTCATCAGCTTGTTACGGCGTGCTTCAAGGTCACGTACAGCATCTTGCTCTCTGTCTTTTGCATCACGTTCCATAAGCCGCTGTTCTAGCTTATCGACGTACGATTTAGTAGTATTTTCAATATCCAGTTCAGGAATGACTAAATCTGGTTTAAGTTGTTTCGTTAAACGCAGAACATCTTTTCTGGTTGCCGGATTATCGGAAAGCTCACGCATTAACAACGCTAATTGGTCGCGCTGTTCAAAAGACATATCTTCAAGACTCATTTTTATCCCCTAACTACTTTTATATAACTTTTTTGCCGTCACCGGGTTTTTGAACACCCATCTTATTTTTGCTGCCAATTTTGCCAGCAGCATTAAGACCGCCAAATTCTTCATAGCGGGGAGGATTCGTTACAACACCGTTTTGCTGGTTGTTGTCGGTAGGACGGCGAGGGCTATTAGCACCTCTTGGTTTAAACAGGTCCATGTTAATTCCTTACATTGGAGTGGGTTGAGGTGAAGCACCGCCACCACCGGCACCGGGCATACTCATCGGAGAAGGTGCTGCTCCGGGCATTGGCGGGAGGTTCGGGACCATAGGAGCTTGCGACATTGCACGGCCTTCTGGTGTTGCTCCACCGGCTTGCGGCAAGTTCTGTAGCATCTGAATAATTTCAGATTGCTGGAGTTCGTTTGTTTTTTGCTTGCGAGGGCCAATCAAACCACTTAACGCACGAATAGCGTTCAATGCTTTTTGACCTTCTGGAGATTCACTACCTAGACTTGGCAGGGCTTGTTCAATCAAGTCCATCGCCATTGAGATATTGACTAGCGCACCTTCACGATTTCCCATCTTTGGCTCTGGTGTAGACATCGGTGCCGACATAGGTGCCGTGGTCGAGTCAGACATTGACGTAGGGGCTTCAGGGGCGGCTTCAGCAGGATTACCCTGTTGCTTGCCAATCAATTCCATTAACTTATCGGGTGGTACGCTCATAAATAACCTCTATCGTCAAACTAGACGCGATTAGACCAGACTATCAGCAAATGTCAAGTGGGGGAGTATTTCCCCTCCCCCTTGGGATTAATCCACAAGGGATTACTTACGTGCCTTGCGGCCTTTGCGTGATTTGCGTGCCATGATGATTTCTCCAAATAGCAGCGGCCAACTTAAAAGAGGAAGTCAGCCATACCTCATCCCTTGCGGGGAATTAACGACGGGTCTTACGACCACGCTTCATTTTTTTGTACATGATGTACTCCTATCGTTCACCCATACGGCCCGTCTTTCTTGCTTGACGGGGATTAAAAGACTTTATGCCCGACACCCGGTACTGCATAGATGGCGCAGCCTCGGTCCTTTTCAGTTCGCCGGTCGATACTCTCGGCTGGTCGGATTTCGGCGTGTAATCAGGTCTGGTTGCCATTATTCACCTACCGCTTTCAAATCAGGTTTACCTTCAGGCTTGCCTTGAGGCTGTTGCGCTTGCTGCTTTTCACGCTTTTTCAATTTATCTATTAACAATTGTTTCATCGGCGGCTCTAGCAAGTCAAGCAGAGATTCTTTGTCGATTGCTTGTGCTTTGTAGAGGTTGAACGCCAACTGACGCATATCTTCCGTAAATATCGGACTGTTAGAGTGAGCGTCCACTTTCACTACGTAATCTTTGGTAAATTGTTCCGCAATGAACTTGTTACCTTCTTCATCTTTGAAATGCGTGTTGTCGTAGGCTTGCATTAGCTTCAGGTACAGTGTGGCTACCTTTTCTAAGCTGTCTTCGACGATTAGGGCGCGTTTCTTTGCGCGAGAACTTCCAAGACGGGCCAACTGAGAAGCATGACCAGCGGAGCGTACGCCTTGCTCACCACGACCAGACAGAACGCTTGATATTCCAGATGCTTCTGCAAACATTGCATCAATTTCATGGATAACCTCAAATAAAGACGCTGGCATCTCAGGCGCAATTGAATCCACCTTCGCATTAGGCATATCGCTTGAGACAAACGAACCCGGACGGTCAAACGCAAAGGCTTTCTCATCCGTGATACCCATAAAGCCAGAGAAGACCTTTGGAGGAGAGGCTTGCTTAGAGAGCAGGTCAAGAATCTCGGTCATACGGTTGTTTCGTATGGCTTGAAGCAAATTTAGACGAGCAACTTCACTCTGTCCCCAATAATAATCAAACTGTGGGTTAGGGCAGATTTGAACAAACGGTAATTCGCCACGCAAAAAGACAGAGGCACCCGGACGGTCATAGATGAAGATGTCAGGGTCAGCCATCGTGACCACTTGATAATCTTGTGTCTCATCGTTCCACACCCACAGCTCATACATCTTCACGGTGTCTTCAGCAACACGCGCTTTGTAGCGGTTGGTGCCGGTCAAGTCTAGGTTGACGTTACCGTAGATGGTTGGGTTGGATTGACTCATGATGATGCGGTCAAGACCTTCAGGCAAATCCTCAGTCTTGGTGTGCATCGCTGTTTGAATGCGCTTTACGATGTCTTCCCGTTTAGGGTGACTGTACAATCGATTGTACAAATCGGATTTCGTAATGTAATAGGTTTGTACTATCGCCTCTTGCCTGTCGGTGTAGGTGACGTCTTCACGCAAGACACCTACTGAACTTGGTTCCACCATGTAAGGGTGGATGCCGTTGTTGACCACTAGTTTGACGAAGGTAGTGTTAAAGACTAACGCCCATGTCAGAGCAGAGGAGAATACTTGGTCGGCGTTTGAGTTTAGCCACTCATCGTTTAGGGCAAGAGTGAGCCTTGGAATCTTGATGTGTTCTTGTTCTGGAACGGCGGCACCGACGTTGATGGAAAAACGTGTTGTCTCTGCTGAGTAGAGAAACGACGTTAGCTGGTCAACGTGGGGAAATATTTTGTTGAATAAGGCAGGATTTTCATTGGTGCCAGCACCAAACAAAAACCAAGAGCGCAGAGAGGCGTAATCCCCTTTGCGCTCTGCCAAAGATACCATGCACTTTTCGATTAAGTCGCGGTAGAAGAACTCCCGTTCTAGGTCTTTGGTTGGTATCCGCATTTAGGACTTCACTTGAAGGTTTTCATGGTCAGCTATATAACTCGCCGCCTTGGGTCCTGTCAAGTTTCCTGCGTCTCTTGGGTTCATTCCGACCGATTCGCCCATCACAGACCGCACAGCTCCGCCTTTTAGAAGATTTCCCATGCTATACCGGCTGTCACCACCCCAAATAGCTGCATCACCGGGTCTTGGCTCTCTTGGACGCTGTTCTGCCTCTCTAGCTTCCTTCTCAAGCTGCTTTTTAGACGTTTTGTTCTTTCTGGTAAAGAATCCCGACTGATTCTCCCCTTCTCGGGTGGATTTGATGTTTGTCATGTCAAAATCCATCGCTAACTGCTTAATTGTCTTGTCGTTCTTCTTTGTTCCGTCAGAAACAAGCCCAACAGGCTGCAAATAGACAATTGCGACCTCATCAACGCAATCTTTCATAGGGCATTGAGCCTTTCTGCTCTCAAAGTACCCGTGCCTTGGACATTTGTAGTCATGTAGAACTGCCATTGTTATCCCCTTCAAATAATGGTGGTTGCGAATAATCGTCTATATTCCTCATACCTAATCTAATCCCTATCTTCCCATTAATCATCTGTAAGCCAGTAGTGGGTAGTATTCTAGGTTTAGCTTCTCTGCGGTATTCAATGTATTTGCTGCGGTTACGCAATTGCATGATGGCTACCTCGCCACGTTGCCATGCCTTGTAGCCTTTATCGACCCTGCGCTGGATATATTCGGTCAAGGGTTCAGAGCGATACCAAAAGACGTCTAGCAGATGAGCCTTGTTGACCCCGCATAGGTCGGCAAAGAGCTTCATGGAGATGCCGCGCTCCTTATCCCTAATGAAGCGGCGCATCTGCGTCATTAATTCACGCTTGGTGAGAACCGGCTGCAACATAGTTCAGGATGTAACCTTTGGATTGTAGGAATTCTAGGAACTCTGTTTCCCTGTAAGCAGTTTGAATACTCATTGGGAGAAGAATTTCATTGTCTCGGATTAGCTTTCGGCTAGTTGAATGATGACCAAGGAGTTTAGAAAAGTCCATATCGTCATGGAACTTAGGAGCAATGTGTTCCATTGAAAAGTATTTAGCCACATCGTTCGGTGCGTACTTAAAACCCAAGGACTCAAAGAGGCCACGCTTTAGGCAAGACAGTTGTATGTCTTCATTCCAGAGATGTATTTCTTCGGAATAGTTCTGAACGATGCCGAGCTTACTTGGAGCTTCTAAGAACTTTTTGCTACGCAGAGAAAAGCCGCCGTTTAGGACAAGCGTTGGATGTTCAAACTTTGTCCATTCAAAGCCTAGATGTAATGTGTTGCCCACCAGACCAGCATGAGTAATGCCGCCAATGTAATCGTAGGTGTAATAATCATCTCTCCAATTGGTGCCGTCCAAAACCCACCCATCATCTTGCACAATTAAACAGAAGTCCGTCATGATGAATTCATGAAGGCAGTGCATGATAAATGTGCTGTAACCCCGGTAGTCAAAAGGAAAGCAATGCTTCCATTCAATGCTGTCAGGAATGTTAGCTGGCTTGGCTGGAGAAATTAACAGCCCTTTGGACCCCGGTAGCTCCCGCATACTGCGGATAATGGACGGCAAGGTGGCTGACCCATCTGTGTGTCCGTGAACGGAAACAATGGTCAATTGATTATGCGCCATACACACCAATCGCTTTCAAGTAGTTGGATACTCCTTTGCCGACAGACAATTGCTCGGGTGTTTTACTTTCTAGCTCTCTGGATACTTTACGGCTTAATTTGCGTTGAATTAACTGAGGCTGTACTTGTTCTGAATACGCAGCACACGCTAAAGCCATTGCCATTACTCTGTCATCCTTATTGCGACCGGAAGCCTCAATAGATGCGCCATCACGAATGATGGTCTTCATCTCCTCAATCGTATCAACCGAATAGACATCTAACATCCCGCGCTCAAACAAGTCTTTGGTGTAGTTCATCATTCGCTCTTTAGTTGCTGCTGTAGTTAGCCAGCCAAGAGAGTTTGATAACCCGCCCATCGTGTCATTACGTCGCCAGATGTAGTTCGACATAGAACCGTAGACGTCCATCAGACTCTTGCCCATTGCGTTGCCCATGCTTGCAGCTTGACGTCGTAGGTTCTTAATCTCGTTTAGCACAGCCTGTCCCGGTCCGTTAACTTCCAGATTAAGCGTCGAATTCTTGTAGGCTCCCGCCAAGTGAGAAATAACCCACGCGAACTGGTAGGTATTGAGTTCTGAGGTCGCGAACTCAGCAACCTGCTCCATTCCGTCCGAATAGCAGCGGAAAACTTGAACGCAGAACCTATCAGCCCAATCAGAAGAACCATAAGCAGGGTCTGCACCGATAACGTAATAAGCTGTATCAATGGGTTCCTCCCACACCTTCAATGTTGACAAACGCTCAGTAGATTTCAACACTTCCGTGTCTTGGAAGTTAACTCCCATCGCGTAACGGTAATGGTCGCATAGAATCTTCTTCGCAATCTTCATGGCGTCAGTACACCGAGAATTAGAGAAGAAGGATGTGCCGGTCATAACAAACGCATAGTCTTCGGTCGGAGGAAACTCTTGATACATCAAGGAGTCATCCTTAATGCCTTCCAACATCTTCCAACGCCACCACGCCATCTGACGCGAATTAATCTCAAAGTTGTAGAGCTTTTTAATATCTCGCGTCCACTCTTTTTCTTCAGGCGTTAGTTTGCCGTCCCAATAGACTTTGTAGACATCAGTATCCGGTGCCGCAGAATAGAATTCATTTCTCCACCAGCCACAGAAGATTGCCTTCTGAGTTCTGGCGCGTTTAGCGGTTACGTACATATCGTGAAACATATTAAAGCCGCGAGCAGTGGACTCAAATATGTAGAGACGTTTAGGATTGGTTTCTGCGAGAGAGGCCAGCAAGGATGCTAGTCCTTCTTCATCGCCCCACGAAGACGTCTCTGTGCCGTGAAGGAATGTGATGCCCTTGCCACGACCAAGGCTTCCTTTCGCCCTAAGCCCAGCGACTTGATAAAAGATACGGCTGCGGTTTTTGAGGGCCAGCGAGTTTCGATTATGTGCAAGTATGGGTATTTTGTACTCTTTAGGTAAACCATCCATGTAACTGCCGAGCGTTCCTCGGAACATATCTCGGTTTTCTTCTGTGTCTGTAACAAGTGTTCCATTTAACCCCGCATTGATGTAGTGCCAGTAAAGGTCTAAGGCTAGGCTGATAGTAGTAATACCTAATTGACGGCCTTTAAGAATGACAAAGAAATGGATACCGTTCTCTAGTCCTGTAGCAATCTCATCCATGACATAGGTCTGAGTGCCGAGAAGGTTATCCATCTTACGTAAGCCTTGCTCTTTGGTTTCAATCTTTAACTCAGAGCAGAACTTATAAAACTGTTTGAGATTGAACTTCATTTACCGGGCTTGTCTTCAAATATTACTTCGCCGGAAGGAGCGACCAATTTGTTCTCTTGCCATGTAGGTGCGCCTTTAGCGGCCCATTGTGATTCAGCGCTAAACGATTCATGGTAAGGAGTTTTCCAGTAATCAGGGTAGTGCATAGTCTTTGTTGCTGGATTAACTGCGGCAGCAGCCCTTGGGTCTTTCTTCATTAGCGCATCGTAGAATCCACGCATATCGTAATCAGCATATTTGTCTTTTGGATTAAATGGCACCTTGTTTTTAGCTATCCATTCCATAAAGGCTTTCTCTTGCTCTGCTGGCAGCGATGTTGTTTTCCAATCTGGCTTGGCATAACGAAGATTACGCTTGAGGAGGTCTTCACGCATCTTCTGGTATTGCTGCTGCTCAATCAATTGCATCATTTTATCTTTTGCCATTTAGTCTCTCCTTGTCAAACACTTGTAGGTTCCAGTTAGCTATTCTGTACCTCGCGTCCTTGTCTTTAGCAACGCGAAGCAACTCCTCAACTATCTCAGGCTTGTACACCGACCGCCAAGTCTCTAAGAGCTTTCTCTTGTCTGTTGGCGTAATAGCCTTCGTTGCCCGAAGCATCTCATTTTTAAGAATGGTTCGGGAAAGCAGAAGTTCCTCTGCGTACTTGTCAGTTGACGGTACTGAGTCGCTCAAGGGTATCCTTTAATCTAGCTACCTCGTCCGTTGCATCCCGCAGCAACTTGGCTGACTCGGTGTGTACACGCATAAGCTCATGGAACAGCTCTGCATGGCTCATCGAGTAGACTTTCTCCATGTAGGCTTTCTTTACATCCTCCATTGCTAGAGGCATCATGGTTTGTATCGTTTCAGTCATCATTGTCACCTTCTGGTGTTAAGTAAGCCCTTAGAACAAAGCAAGCACGCCGAATCTTGGCTTCTTCCTCGTTCTCAATTAAATCGTTTAGCCGCCAGACAACGTACTGGTCTAAGACATCTACAAAGAGGCTCTCGTCAAAGAATTCAAGTTTATTAGCGCTCACACGTATTCTCCTGTCCAGCCACGCCAAGACACATCTTGCCAAGCAGCAAGAGAACCATCACCTCGAATCCATTGCTTGCCGTCCCACTCATTCATTATGGATAAAGAATCTGAGCCGACAGAGTACATCCCCTTGTAAACTGGCTTTACTTCCGGGGGAAACCAAGGAGTAGCTTCACACCATACGGATTTACTACCCTGATAAATCCTCACGCCACGAACTACGCCGTCTATAGAACCCGCCATACCCTTACCCCCTCGACTTCTTTCCTCGCTATGAACTGCATCCCCAACCGCTTGGATGCCCTGTAATTGGCGTTACACACCACCTGCAGCTTCCCATCCCCAACAAAGAAGCTATCCCCAATGTCCATCTCTTTGTAGGGATACCGCTTCTTGCCAGCAGGTAACGGCACTGACTTCTCTACTTCTAAGTTAATCATATCTATCCCTCATAACCAATCTACACACTATAGACGAAAAAAAAGCTCCCCGCAAGGAGGAGCCAAAGACCCAGAGGAGGGCCGGTCAACACAGAAAGAAAATCAAACCAGAGATTAGCAGAACTACAGAAAAACACATATTTTTTTTGGGGAAGGACACGAGGGGGGCACGCACCCACAGACCCCCGAACCCACATCAAGTGCCAGCCTAGCGCGTGTCATCGTATGCAATCAACCCTACCCTACCCAAAGGACATACCATGCCTATGCAAGCCTGTAGACTGCCAGTATGCGTGCGTATGAATAGAGTTAAGGCTACCCAATGCCCCTTCTGAATTGTTAAATCTCAGAGGGGATAGAGTTAACAATCTCCGACGTTATCCGCTTAAATAATAGGCATGCTTAATATATATCACTTACAGTATAAGTATATTATGTAAGTAATANTCTACTATATATATATATAGTTACTATGATATGTAGATAATATGTTATCTACATAATATCTTTTATAAATACAAAGGCTATATTTTAAATATAAATATATACAAAGCAGTTCACATAA
>JGI24890J29729_1000347_pt1 | contig 32075 bp, 20 predicted proteins | sample FreactcultureFD7_FD_29729 | JGI IMG/M metagenome (IMG submission 29729)
GAAGAAGAGGAAGAAGAAGAGGAAGGCAGCGACGATAGCGACAACGACGATATCGGCGGCGATGCATCCGATGACTTCATCAGTGATATCGATGATGACGAAACAAATGCTGATTCAGACGATGACGAAGAGTTAGAAGATCGAGTAATGGATCTTGAAGACGCGTTAGAAGAATTAAAAGCAGAATTTGATTCATTAATGGCCGATGAAGCCAATGAACCAGAACACAACGATGGCGAAGATGACCCAGACTTCGGTGACGAAGATGGTGATGAAGATGAATTTGGTGGTGAACTTGGCGACGATGATCAAGAAGTTAAAGAAATTCATCATTATCATCACGACGGTGACAAGCAAATGCCACAAGATGAATTTGAAGCGTTTATGGAATATGTCAACAAAGTTGCATTACCAACGCACGGCGATAATGGATTGAACACAAAAAGTGTGATTGATAACATGAAAAACGATATGGGCGGTACAACTGCAAATATTCTCCGTGGCGACACTAGTTTATCAGGCGGCACTAACGGCGGATTGTTGAATCCTTCAACAGATGATTTAACAAAAGGTCTCGGTACAATTCAAAATCGCCCAGACTCAAAAGCCGGAAAGACTGCGTTTACTAAAAGAGAACCAGGTCATGGCCCAGAAAAGAAAGGCTCTAGTGAAAAGGCCGATAACACATCTAGTATTATCGGTAGAAAAGTAAGATAAGGACATAGATAATATGTTACATCTCCGAGAGAATCTAAGTTTTAACGAAGCAAGACTAGTCGTTGAATCTGATGAAAAAGAAGGCAAAAACTTGCATATGAGCGGTATTTGTATACAAGGGGGCATACGTAATGCAAATCAGCGTGTGTATCCTGTTAGCGAGATCGGCAAGGCTGTTAAAACCCTTAACGATCAGATTCAAAATGGCTATTCTGTTCTTGGAGAAGTAGATCATCCAGATGATCTAAAAATAAACTTGGATAGAGTCAGCCACATGATAGTAAGCATGTGGATGGACGGTCCAAACGGGTATGGTAAGTTAAAAGTCTTACCTACACCAATGGGGCAATTAATTCGCACTATGTTAGAAAGTGGTGTGAAATTAGGCGTATCAAGTCGTGGATCCGGAAACGTTAAAGAAGACGGATCCGGTGAAGTGTCAGATTTTGAGATTATCACAGTGGATATGGTAGCTCAACCAAGTGCTCCAGGAGCATATCCTACACCGATCTATGAACATCTTATGAATAATAAGAATGGTTATAGTGCCTTACGCATAGCGCAAGAGGTTAAGGGTGACCCAAAAGCACAAAAATATCTCAAAGAGAGCTTATTAAATATAATATCGAAATTGAACTAATGATAAATGCCACGAAATTAAAAATGTTATTAGCTCGATTAGATAAAAAACGATCACCGGTGACTGCTGAAACAAGAGAAAGTCTCTCTAACTTATTAAAAGGTAGAAAAGATTCTTATATTGTTTTAGCAGATACTAGAAAAAAACTATCTGAAACAATGAAACAAAAAGGTAGGAATGGATGTCTGGTAACAGACAAACTCCAATAACAAGGAGAATCACATGTTGGATGCATTAAAGACATTATTTGAAAACAATGTGATTTCTGAAGAGATTCAAGAGTCAATTCAACAGGCTTGGGAAGCGAAGATCACAGAAAATCGCGAACAAGTCGCACAACACCTTCGTGAAGAATTTGCACAAAAATACGAACACGACAAAAACGTTATGATTGAAGCAGTTGATCGTATGATCACTGATGGGATCACTAACGAAATTGCCGAGTTCATTGATGACCGCGACCAATTAGCAGAAATGAAGATCAAGTATGCTAAGAAAATGGCATCGGATTCATCAATGATAAAAGAGTTCGTTTCACGCCAACTAGCAACTGAAGTTCGTGAATTACACGAAGATCAAGTTTCTATGGCTGGAAAATTTGGCAAATTAGAACAATTTGTTGTCGAAGCTCTTGCTCAAGAAATTACCGAGTTTTACAAAGATAAACAGGATCTTGCTGAAACTAAGGTCCGTTTAGTCCGTGAAGGGCGCGAACAACTTAAAAAGGTTAAGGAACAGTTTGTACAACGTGCAGCAAAAATGGTTGATACTGTAGTAAGCGAAAGTTTACATACAGAATTAACAAGTCTTAAAGAAGACATTGATGCAGCTCGTCGAAACGATTTCGGTCGTAAGTTATTTGAAGCATTTGCTGCAGAATATACAACTAGCTACTTAAACGAAAAATCAGAAACTGCAAAATTACTCAAAGTTATAGACTTGAAAAATTTTGAATTAGCAGAAGCACAACAATTTGCTTCAAATGCTAATGCGATTTTAGAAAGTAAACAAGCAGAGATCAAAAGGCTTAAAGAAGCACAGGATCGTAAAGAAATCATGAGTGAATTACTTGCTCCCTTAAACACAGAGCAACGTGAGATTATGAGTGAGTTAATGGAGAGTGTGAAAACATTTAAACTTGTTGAAAGTTTTGATAAGTATCTCCCAGCAGTTGTTGCTGGCAAAGCTCCGCAGAAGAAACAGGCACTATTAGAGGCAACAGAAATTACAGGAAACAAGATTTCCAACAGCAATCGTAGCAGCGAGGATGACTCAAATATCTTTGACATTCGTCGCCTTGCTGGACTAAAAATTTAAGGAGAAATTTAAATGTCAGAACTACTCAATGGCCGTTGGGCAGAAACCAAAGAAGCTCTTTTAGAAGGCCTTCAAGGCACAAAAAGATCAGTAATGGGTGTTACATTAGACAATACTCGCAAGTACTTAATGGAAAGCCCAACTGCTGGTGCCACTTCTGCCGGCAACGTCGCAACTTTAAATCGCGTTATTTTACCAGTTATTCGTCGTGTTATGCCGACAGTTATCGCTAACGAATTAGTTGGCGTTCAACCAATGACTGGACCAGTTGGTCAAATTCACACCTTACGTGTTCGTTATGCGGACAATGGTAACGGTGTTGTAGCAGGCGAAGAAGCACTTAGCCCGTTCAAGATCGCAGCTGGATATTCTGGTAACGACCAAGATCCAGGATCAAAAGCAACCTCTACAGCAACACTTGAAGGTGCAGCTGGTAAGAGAATGTCAATCCAAATCTTAAAGCAAACTGTTGAAGCAAAGACTCGTAAGTTATCAGCTCGCTGGACTTTCGAAGCTGCACAAGATGCTCAAGCACAACAAGGGATTGACATCGAAGCAGAAGTAATGGCTGCTTTAGCACAAGAAATTACTGCTGAAATCGACCAGGAAATTCTTGCTTCATTAGGTTCATTAGCAGGTACTGCTATTGAAATTTTTGACCAAAACTTTGTTTCTGGTACAGCTACATTCGTCGGTGACGAACATGCTGCATTAGCAGTTCAAATGAACCGTGTTTCTAACTTAATCGCTCAACGCACACGTCGTGGTGCAGGTAACTGGGCGGTTGTTAGTCCATTCGCGTTAACTATTCTTCAATCAGCAACTACTTCGGCATTTGCTCGTACAACTGAAGGCACTTTTGAAGCACCAACAAACACTAAGTTTGTCGGTACTTTAAATAATGCTATGAAGATTTATGTTAACACTTATGCTAATGACTCAACCGATGTCCTTATTGGTTATAAAGGTGCTAGCGAATCAGACGCAGCAGCATTCTACTGCCCATATATTCCGTTAATGAGCAGTGGTGTTGTTCTTGATCCGTCTACCTTTGAACCAGTAGTTAGCTTCATGACAAGATATGGCTATGTTGAACTTTCTAACACAGCTTCATCTCTTGGTAATGCTGCTGATTACCTTGGAAAGGTTGCACTTCAGAACGTTTCTTTCAAGTAAGAAATTACTTTTTAGTAAACAATGTAGAAAGGCTCTTCGGAGCCTTTCTTCTTGAGTGGATAAATATTAATGTTCGCTCCGTGCGGAGTTTATGCGGTCCCCACCGCGTAGATCATAGAACGATCTTTTAAAGGAGAAATAAAATGGGACGTCCCTTAAACAAAAAATATTTTGGTAATCGTAACATCGGTGTTGCGGCTACTACAACTGATGACAAAATTGGTGGCGAAGGTGTAGCAAATGTATCGTTCGCAGGCGGTAATATCGGTGCTTACTTGGCACGTATTCCTTCAGTAACATTCAAAAACCCTTCAGAACCAACTGGCGTTACAGCACTAGGAACCGTGACTCATGTTCAAGCAGTAACAGCAGAAGTATGGGATGAAGGTCAAGGATATAAAGTTGGTGATACCTTTAGTATTGCAGGAACAGGTACTCTAGCAACATTCCGTGTAACAAGTCTACGTGTTCATAGTTTTGCAGTAACGAACCCGACCGATGTAGGCAATACTAATTACGATGTAGGTAATGCTATTGCACTCGATGCTACAAACAGTAACGGCGGAAACAGTTCAAATTGGAATCAACCATTTGTTATTAGCAATATTACTGTTGGAACTGGCGGAAATGCTCACAAACTTTCAGGCGGCTCTATACACGCTTCAGGCCGTTGGACAGGAACCGGCACACCACCAGCATCATTTACATTAACACAAGATAACACACGCGGCGATTTGCCAGCAGGAGTTGATCATAATGGATTTCTTAACTACGGAGTAGGTTCAGGAGATACTAATGCCGAAGGCGCTATTATTAGTGTTGTATGGGGTGTTGGCGATATTGAATTATTAACAGCAGGCGATTATACCGCAGTTAATGCAGTACACGAGTCAGCAACTAGAGTATCTGGAGCAACTCCAACAGCGGCTGCGCAGTTTGATGTATTCTACGGTGTTAAAACAATTAGTGTTACACAAAAAGGTTCTGGATATATTAATGTAGCAGATGCTTTACCAACATTTTCAACAGTAACTGGCAACGAAGTACGAGCAACTGGCAATGCAGTATTAACTACAGATAGTGGTACTTCAACAGGTGCGCAAGGTAACGCAGCTAACCAAGAAAACGCAATTCTTGCGCATGCTTATATCGACGGAGTTCGTCGTTTAGTTGATATCATTAAACAAGAAGCAAGTAATCGTTACAAAGTAGATGCAAGAGGTTATGAAAGCACACCGAAAATGGCTGAGTTAGTTGCACATTCGGCTACAGTTGCTTCATGGAGTAACAACAATGTTGAGATGGACATTACTGCGTTTGATTCACACACAAACGAATACTGGGTTACTAAGTTAACAGCTCACAAAGCGTTATTAACTCGTAAAATTTCAGGCAACGGCGAATTTGCAACAGGCAAACAAGTTAAATGGACTTTTAGTAGTGCTGTTGAAAACGTATCTGTTAAGATCGACAACGCTTAATTTAAAGCCGGGGAGCAGCAATGTTCCCCTATTTTAAGGATTTAACATGTCAAGAATAGTAAAAGTTAGCGAAGACAACTATCGAGTAAAAGTACAAGCAGGCGGTACAATCACATTTGATACCGGTGATGTGTACGGAACTCCTACTGGTACTATTGTTGTTATTGGAAATCTCGACGTTAAAGGTACAACAACTACAGTAGAGTCATCAAATACTACTGTTAAAGACAACATTTTACAATTAAATTACGGGCAAACTGGCAACGGGATTCCCGGGTCTCTAAACTATGAAGCTGGCTTGCAATTCGGTAGAGGAAGTTACTCCGATGCTATGTTTGTTTTTGACGAAAGTGTTACACATTACGACCCTTACACTTCAAATACAGCGTTAGGCGGCACATTTGTAATGAAAACCGCAGACGGTCATTTAAACGGATTACAACTAACAACGATTACAACCGACGGAACTCATAATTTACAACTAGATTTACATAATTCAACAACAAATGTAGTAGATTTAGTTAATGTAGATCCTACAGCGTATGCAGAGTTAGTGTTTGGTACAGACCCAATGCCTTACACGTATCCTCCCGAAACTACTACAGATAATGTACTTGTAAATAAACGGTATATTCAAGCATACGTCACCGCAGGGTTAGTTACACCAGGAATGGCAGACCTTGACAAGATTTATTTCGGAACAAATCGTACCCAAGTATATCAATCAAGCATTGAATTTTATATTAATACTTCAAAACGAGCTTATATTTCATCGAGTGGATTGAATGTTGATAACATTAATTTTTATCAAAATACAATTTCTAACCAGTCAGTAAACAACTTAGTTCTTACGGCGAGTAGCAATATAGTTGAAGTTAATGCAACAATAGAATTAGATGATCAATTAACATTACAATCAGCTCCTTCGAATGCAACAAAAATATATTCAAGACAACAATTAACACCGCAACTAAGTCAGTACCCGGGTAAAACAGGTATATTTTTTGCTAATGGGGTTAACTCGGACGAATTAGTTTCTAAGAATAGAGCATTATTATTCAGTATATTATTTTAAGGAAACGATATGGCAATTACAAATGCAACAATAGGATCGTCAACTGCTGCAATTTATACAAGCAGCGGTAATAATGCAATTACAACAATTATTGTGTGTAATACAGTTACTTTTGATCCAAATAATCCAACTACTGGACAAACAAATTTATATTTGTATGCTGTTCCTAGCGGCGGAAATGCTAGTTCACCTGCATCGAACACTATTATTGTTAACGGACTACCAATTCCAGCAGGTGAAACAGTATCATTTGATCAAGAAAAAATGGTATTAGCAAACGGTGATATGCTTGTTGCTAAGAGCGATATCCCTACAAATTTAGTAGCAACCGTTAGTACATTGGCAGTATAATATGAGATACTTACGAAGACAAGTTATTAACCGCAGATCTTTAAATGATGCACGCCTTGATGTTGACATTAATAACAACATTCTTATGACCAGCCCAGCAGCAGTACAAGTTCCGGCCGGTTCTACTACTCAGAGACCGATAGTAGGTGGAAGATACGGAACTGATACCGCAGGCGACTTGTCGGGCATGATTCGATATAATACTACTACAGGTCAATTAGAAGGATATCAATCGGGTACATGGAGAGCATTTAGGTTTAAAGAATCGACCCAAATTGTACAACAAAATTTAGGTGCAGGCGATAGTAGCACTTTATATTTTGGACCGTTGAATCCTGCTCCACCGGCTGTAGTTCAAAGCGGTTCAAGTTGGGGTGGCCAAAATTTATTAGTATTAGTTGAAAACGTATTGCAAGTATCTAATACTAATTATACAGTTGTACAAAATCCGACTATTACCGGAGAAGTTTATATAGGACCGACCAGTACTGCAACTAATGTTGGTGCAACCACAATTAATTTTGCAACAAGTTTAGTCGTTTCTAGTGTATCAGGAAACGGAACATCGGTAACGTTAACATTTTCTACACAAACAGCAAATCCTTTTGCAATTGGACAATCTATTACTGTAACAGGGTTGGGCAATTTAAATTATAACGGAACTTACACAGTTAGCGGTGTTACTACTAGCACAGTGTCGTATGCTAACAGTACAACCGGGAGTGTCATAGGAGACGGATTAGTCACAAGCAACAGCGCAATTTATCCGGCAATTTCACTTGTTGGTGCATTAGTTACTGGACATTCGAGCATACCAGCAAATACTGCAATTTTGTCATATGTTACAGATCCGATAACAGATGCATTAATAAGTATCAATATTAACAAATTAATCGTAACTTCAACAATTCCTGTATCAACGCCTATTACAATTACAGAATCAACTACAACCGGAAGTGGATATTATATTCAATTTAGTAGCCCACCACCATACGGGAAACCAGTAACAGTCTTATCAGGATTTGATCAGTAATGTCATTAGGTTCAATATCTGGAAATCTGTTATCACCGAACTTACTTAGAAATGGTGAAAATCTTGCGTTTGAAACAACATTAATATATCTTGATGTAGTAAATAGCCGCGTAGGGTTCAATACATCTACACCAGTTAGAGAATTAACAACTACCTGGCTTACAACTGATTATTTAATCAGCGATAATTTTACAGTCGGCAATGTTGCATTCTCTCCTAATACCATCCAAGATTTTGTAAGCCAACTATATATTACTCCTAATCAATCTTCAAATCCTCAGATTATTTTACCTAGTATCGGCGTAGCAGGCTTTTCAATCAATAGCACAACAATCCTTGGTGCGATTAATAATAATATTATATTTCAAACTGATGCATTGGGAAATGTTCAGTTTAACACACCGAATATACTTGTAAATGGCGATCTACACACAACTGGAGATATTACATACGACGGTAATACACAATTTGGTAATCAAACAAACGATACTATAACTTTTGTAGCCGAAGTTACTAGTGATATATTACCTAATACAAGCATTGCAATCTCGGGATACGAACTTTTATTAGAAAATAGTACTGATCTATTACAAGAAGATAATGTCGGATTCTTTGGTATAGAAGCACTATCGTCATATTCGTTAGGGTCAGCTACTTCAAATTTAAGATGGAAAGACATATACGCTAACATTATTAATATTGGCGGTCTCACACAGATTTCTAGTAATAGGATTATACCACTTACTACTAATTCTGATTTAGTTCTTACTGCTGGCACTGGTATGGTAACGGCATCATCAAATGTTGTTATAGATAATAATTTAAATGCGTCAACGTTAGTGTTGAATACATCTAGAATTAACGGATTATTAACTGTTGGTAATATATTAAGAACTGGTACTACTAATTTAACTGGTGATATCAATCAAACTGGTAATACTATTATTACCGGGTCAATGTACCTTTCAAATTTAATAACAAGTCAAACTGGGCTTATACAAACAGGTGATTATTCAATATCAAATAATATTCTTAGTACAATTAATCTTAATGAGTCTATTAGTTTAAATCCTACAAAGAATGTTTCATTTTTTAACACATTACAGTTTAATAACAATCAAATTATTAATACGATAACTGGATCGCATACAGATTTAGAAAAAAGTATTGTATTCAACCCGTCTGGATCAGGCAATGTTGTTATTAATACAACTAAACCGTTACGCATCCCTTACAATAATGATTCAACATTTGTTCTATCGCATACCGGACAAATAAGAGAAAACAGTACAACAAATTTTTATGAAGGGTGGGCACCTAGCGGTACTATTAGTTTTTATCAACTATATTCGAGTAATAGACACTCATATATTATTCCTGAACTTACGCCATATTCAGGAGGCAACGTTCTTCGATTTGCAGTTAACAATGTTGTTACTACTACGATAGATACAACAAAAATTTATAATACCACTTCTACTTTTGGGAACGTTAGATTTAATCAAAATACTATTTCTAACAGTAATCCACTAACTGATATAACAATTAATCCATTAGGCAGCGATTCGACTTATGTTAATAGCATACAATTTAATCAAAATTCTATTTTAAATCCAACTAACGATGCATTACAATTTTCTACATCGGGAACGGGGTATGTTAAATTTAGCGGAACAGCAGGAATTGTACTTCCAACAGGTAATACTAGTCAACAACCACTAAGTCCAGAAGTAGGAACTTTGAGATATAACACTGATAACCAAATTGATGAAGTGTGGAATGGTACTGCATGGGTTAGCAATTCGGTAACTCCTACAGTCGCAGACGTGACAGATATTATGGATATTTGGACCATCATCCTCGGTTAAATACAAAATTTGATAAATAATTTTAACTACAAATAAGACCAATTTTTGTAGGGACAAACAGTGGTAAACCCGCTATGTAAAGTGGTTATCCGTGAAACACGGTGGCGAATAAGGAGCAAAAATGGCTGTTGGTCGTATATCAGGTCCGCTCTTAAAATCAAATTTGCTTCGTAATGGCGTAAATTTAGCTTTTGAGACGAATCTTCTCTATCTTGATGTAGTTAATAGCCGAGTTGGTATCAAAACAACCACTCCGTCGCACGATTTACAAGTTGTTGGTACTACACGAACAACTACCCTTGAAATAACTAGCAACACAATAACTATCGGTGAAATTACTATTTCTGGTAATTCACTTTCTAGCACCAATTCTGTAATTAATCTTAATCCAACTGGTGTTAATGCAGTAGTTTACCAAGGAACACTTGTTACTGGAAACTTAACATTATCTGGTAACACAATTCAAGCAACTAATTCCGGTGGTAATATTAACATTACTACTCAAGGATCTGGACAAGTTAATTTTAATTCTAATGTATTAATTAACGGCAACCTACATGCAACTGGAAATATTACTGCCGATGGTAATATACAATTAGGTAATCAAACTAGCGATACAGTAACTTTTACAGCCGAAGTTAACAGTGATATTATTCCTAGCCAGACTAATACATATAGCTTAGGTAGCAGTTCATACGTATGGAAAAACGTATTTACTAATAGTATTGATACTAATGGTGTAGTAATTAATAACAATACTATTACAACATCAAACAACAGTAATTTAATTTTAGCTGCAAATGGATCCGGCTATGTTTCGATCCCGTCCAATGATGTTAGTTTAGGACAACAATTAACTGTTGTCGGATTAACAACAGTTGGCGCAACTGCCATTAACGGTGATATCACCCAATATAGCAACACTACACAAACCGGCACTATTACACAAACCGGCGATATTAATCAAACTGGTACTTATAATCTTACTGGTACACTTAATATAACCGATAATATTACGTTATCAGGTTACCTACAATTACCAGGTATAACATTTAATGGAAATATTATTACTACTACTGTTCCTGGCACTGATTTAGTATTAAGTGCAAACGGTTCTGGTAATGTAGTAATGCAAGGATTTGCTATCAATAACAATACTATTCAACCGACCTCTACAGATACTGACATTGTTTTAACACCGTCTGGAACAGGTAGTGTAGTTATCAACAACGGGTTGATTATTCCAGTTGGCAATAGTGCTAGTAGACCAATTCCTGCTTCGGCCGGTATGATTCGTTATAATACTGATCTTTCAAGATACGAAGGGTATAGTGATCCAAATTGGTTACCATTAGGCGGCGTATCCGATGCTGCGGGAAACACTTATATTTTACCAGAATCAAGTCCGGGTGCAGGTGACAATGTATTATATTTCTATGTTAATAATACGTTAATGTCGTATATAGATGCTACTAAATGGTGGTCGACAAGATTTGAAACAAATCAACTCGCCATCTACGACAATAATATTACAACAGTTTTGTCAGGCACTGATATTAACTTAACAACTAGCGGCACAGGCGGGGTAGTACTTGGCTACCTCAAAATAAACAATAATACTATTACTAATACAGTAGCTAACTCTATCACTACATTTAATGAATCAGGCACTGGATATGTCAAATTTGCAAGCACCGCCGGCGTCGTAATACCTTCTGGTAATGGTAGTACTGATCGACCTTCTGTTCGCGAAGTTGGTATGATGAGATTTAATACAGATGATGCACTCATTGAAGTGTGGACCGGCTCAACTTGGTCTAGCGGCACAGGAGTATCGGTATACGATGCTATAGATATCGGCATACAAATGGTATTAACATTAGGATAATAAATGTCTACACTTTTTCAAACAAAAATAATTAACAATGTAGGAACATCACCAACTACTGCTATAACAGCACCTTCAAACGGTACTATAACAGTTCTCGGTTTAAGCCTTGCAAATTTAACACAAGATAACGTATATGCAAGCGTAAAAATTGCCGATAATTTGAGTAATTCGGCATACTACGCATATAATTTACTTGTTCCACCTAACTCAAGTTTAAGAGTTCTTAACGGTGGAGAAAGACTTACATTAGCATCTTTATATTCACTAACGGTATCTGCTAGTGAAGCGAATGGGTTCGATGCCGTAATAAGTTATGTAGTGATACAATAAGGAAATAGACATGTCATACAATTATGTTGGACAATCATTTGATAATATTACAGCGCAATTTCAACCGAGATTTCTTTATGCATTAAGAAGAACTGATGCGGGCGATCTTTATTTTGCAAGAGTCGATCAACTACAAAATACCGACAGTATTACAATTAACAATCCTGGTGCTACATCAGAAAATTATGATAACTTTGAACTCGGTGCTGATTTTTTTGAAGGACGCGATGTAGCCCATAACATGGCATATGCTAATTTAAATTACGAGCAATGGAGATGGGACCAACGTTCAGTATGGTATTACCTTGATAACAACGGGAACTTAGTTGCAAGGGTCGGTCAGTCATATACTTATCCGTCATAATAATTGACAGGATAAATAATAAAAACTTAAAATTAAGGAATTACGATGGCAGAATTTAAATTAGGAAGATTAAAATTTGTATGGCAAGGAGCATGGGTTACTTCCACCGCTTATGTCAAAGACGACGTTGTGCGATACGGCGGTAAAACATATGTATGTTTAGCTGGCCATACTGCAAATGCAAATTTCTATACCGATCTCAGTGCTGCAAACTGGAGCTTAATGGGCGACGGTATTGCATGGTCAGGCACATGGACACCGTCGACATTTTATAAAGTCGGTGATATTGCTAAAAACGGTGGTCAATCATATATTTGTATTACAGGTCATACAGCAGTATCGACCTTTGCTAGCGATTCGTCAAACTGGGCATTGTTATCGGGCGGCTTTGCGTGGACAGGTCCTTGGCAACAAAGCACATTATATAATATCAACGATATTGTAATGTTTGGTGCAATTACATATGTTTGTACAACCGCGCATACTAGTTCATCAGATTTTGCAACAGATCAAAGCAGCAAATGGCAGGTATTTGTCCAAGGCACCCAATTTATTAACACTTGGAGTACCTTAACTGAATATTCTGCAGGATCTATTGTAACATACGGCGGATATTCATATGTTGCAGCATTAACAAATATAGGGCAAGTGCCATCGACTAGCCCATCATACTGGAATGTTTACACAACTGGATATTCTAACCAAGGAACATTTAATTACGGAACATCATATAAAGTTGGTAGTGTAGTTCAATATGGTGGTAACACATATGTTGCCATCCTCGATAACATAAATCAATATCCAACTAACGCAACTTATTGGTCGATCGTTGCATACGGTATTAAAGTTAACGGTGCATATGTAGGCGGAACAACTTACAACATTAACGATGTTGTTACATATGGCGGTTCTGCATATAGGGCGTTACAAGCAAATACTAACATTGCCCCGTCGGCACTTTCTCCAAACTGGCAATATCTAGCAGTAGGGTTAGTCAATCAAGGAGTATGGTCAGGTTCGACTAATTACAAACTAAATGATTTAGTTCAATACGGTGCAAATATCTATATTTCCATTCAAGACGGTGTTGCACAGAATCCGAGTACTTCTGCATCTTATTGGTCAGTATTCAGTTACGGATATAACTATCAAGGTACATGGTCAAGTTCAACTAGCTACACTATTGGACAAGTTGTAACATATGGCGGATCATTGTTCCAAGCAATCTCGAATAACAATAACGTAAATCCAACAATTACTGCAACATGGAATAAGTTATCATATGGCGTTAAGAATAGAGGTACATGGCTAACATCTACTGTATATAACATCGATGAATTAGTAACTCATGGCGCTAATACTTACATCTCATTATTATCGCATACTTCGAGCACATTTTCTGCAGATTTATCAGCATCAAAATGGCAGCTACTTTCGAGCGGTTTACAATATAGAGGTGTATGGGCAGGATCTACAATTTATTATGTAAATGACATTGTGCAAGGCCCAACCGGCTCTGTATATGTTGCATTATTAGATCATACTTCGGGCGGTGATTTCCCAACTGATTTAGCAGCAAGCAAATGGACATTATTCATTGCATATAGTGCTACTACGCTTCCAGCATTACCGAGCCCGGCAGCAGGCAAGTCGTTAACTGTTTCAAGTAACGGCTCTACACTTTCATGGCTCAACGCGACTGGATCTACTAACATTCTTTATGTTGGCCCAGGCGGAACCGATGCAGCGAATCAAGGCACAAGTTTAGCAACCCCATACGCTACTATTAAATACGCATGCTCGGTAGCAACATCAGGCACTGCAATTTACCTTAAGAGCGGTACATATTCTGAACAACTTCCGATTACGGTTCCAGCAGGCGTTGCAATTTTAGGCGATAGCTATAGAACAGTTACGGTTCAACCAACAAGCGGTCTTAGTGACGACGCAGTTACACCTAACAATCAAGCAACAATGTGGAAGTTAAGCGACGGTACATTGCTCCGTGAAATAACTTTTGCAAACATGACCGGTTGGGTACCGGGCAGTACTACTTCTGATATTTCAACATCTACACCAAAGGGCGTTTATGTTGCATTTAATTCAGCATCAGTTATTACTAGACCACCGAGTGTTTCCAACTGTACTACTAGCTCATCAACAGGCGCAATTGGTGCTTACTTAGACGGATCGTTACATGCTTCGGGCCAAAAAACAATGGCATTCCGTTACTATAATGTTACTTCAGATACCGGTGTCGGTTTTTGGGTTACAAATAACGCAAAAGTAGATCTTACAACATGTACAACTTCTTATTGCTATTTTGGTTTTGCAACCTCAGCAGGCGGTACTATTCGTTCTGACAATAGTAGTTCAAAATGGGGAACTTATGGTGCAACATCTGTAGGTTATTCAACTTTAGAAACAGCAGCAACTGGGGCTATCGTTGGACAACAATTAACCTTTACATACAACACTGGTACTATTGCTGTTGGTGATACAGTAACTTCAATTACTAATGGCGGTACTGCAACAGTTATCGGTGTTCAAACAGCATACAATAAAGTATTTGTTTCAAGTGTTACTGGATCGTTTATAACAGGTGATGTTTTAACATTTACTAGCGGTGGAACAGGTACTGTAACTACTGGGGTAACTAATCAAACAGGTGCAGTATTAGCATTAAATAGTTTAGCAGCATTACCGACAGCTGGTGGAGTTATTACTATTGGTAGTGACAGTTACATTATACAATCTGTTACAGGATCATACACTGACTCATCTAGTGTTATAACTTTGTTCTTAACTGTTGCTGCAACAACCTTGTATGCGGTATCGGCAGCAGCGACTATTCGCTACCAGTCATCGCAGACACGGTTATCAGGACATGATTTCTTCAATGTTGGCACAGGCGGAATTACTAATACTAACTATCCAGGCACTCCGGCATCTGGACCGTTCTCTGCACAAGAAATACAACAAATTTTACCCGGTAGAGTATATTATAACGCTTTAAGTCAAGACGGTCGTTTTACAGTTGGTAGTTACTTAACAATTAACCAATCGACCGGTACTGCTACACTTAATCCAGCTGCATTTACTATAACTGGTAATTCAGCATTAACACTTGNATCGATTGGTACATTAACTGGTGCTACAATTAACAAGTTCTCGACAGACGGAACCTTAATTAATAATAGTAGCTCTAGCGTACCAACAGAAAGTGCAGTTAAAACTTATGTTGATACTGCTCGTACACAGGTACTTGAACCAACTGGCTTTAATACTTTTAATACCAACAGCATCGGCATTGTTGAAATTTCAAACAATGGTGTTAACATTGTTAAAATTGATCAGACAGGTACTGTAACTACTAGAGCAGACAGCAAGTTTGCTACTGGCACAGTATATCAAAGAACTGCGGCTGCTAGAACAGTAGCAGTATATCCAGTAAGTGGACAAACATCAGTTAGTGTATGGGTAAGTGGTATACAGTATACCTACACGACATTACAGTCTGTATCCTATGCAAGTTTGAACAACCTTAACTATGTATTCTTTAATGCTAGCGGATTAGTAGTTTATACATCCGGTACTATACAAGACAGTTATTACCAATCATTCGCACAGTTATTAACATTTACAGGTACAGACAGTTCTAACACATTTGCTGTAGTTTCTGCAAAGAGAAGCGGCATTAATATGCCAGGATCCTTACAGACCTATTTGTCGAATAGTGCAGGATCTATATATAAGACTGGTTTAGGTGTTACTGGTGTTGCTGCAAATGCTACAACATACACTAATACTATAGCTGGTACTACACAAGTTCAGGATCTACCACATACATTTGCATCATTAAGCACAAATTATTGGTTATACAATATAAGTGGTGTATGGGCAGTTTCAGCAACCGCAGACAATAACTTTGGTTACTTGTCAACCGGTACTGCACAATATAACGGTTCTGGTGCATTAACTACACTTACATCAGGACAATACACAGTTACATATTTCATTGCTACTAGCGATAAACGTTTAGGCGGTGTTATGAAACTTGTAGGACAACGAGTATTTACAACATTGGCGGCTGCAAGACAGTCGGCACAATCTGAACCAAGAGATACAAGTCTTACTGGATTACCTTTCCAAGATTTTGTGTGGATTGGAGCAGTAGTTGTTAACTCAACAGGCGCTGTACAAACATTAGATAACGGTTTGACATATATTGATCTCCGTTACCAGATCATAAGTGCAGGAACAAACACATTAGGTAACTATCTAGTTAATGCATCGGCGGCAGATTTATATTATAACAATACGTTATTACCAGCAGCAAGTACAAATGTGCAATCTGCAATTGATACCGCCGCAGCAAGTTTAGCAAAAGCTAGAACAGTTTTATCACTAAATACATTATGGACAAATGCCTGGTAATAAGGCGCAAGGATTTAAGGAGTACAATAAATGACAACCGCAGCAAAATATGGCGCACAAGACTTAAATGGTAATCCGTTTAATTACCAGCAGTTAGTTACGCTACCAAGTACAAACGCAAGTACTACAAATACAGTAGTTAATACTACCTTTACCAACAGAGCAGCATATGATGCAAGGGTAAGAATGGCGTTGACCAACACCCCGATCGGTTCGCAAGTAGTATCAAACGTTCACGGTTCACAGTCGTTCGTGGCACAACAGAGTGCAGCATCGACTTTAGTTGAAACACAGCAAGTATTAACAATTGACACATCATCGGCAACAACTAACGCATTTACAACAGCATCGTACGTTGTTACAGCAACCACTGAAAACACTAACCTTATTACTGTTTCAAGTACTGCTACATTTGCAGCTGGACAGCCCGTTGTATTCAGTGCATCAGCCGGCAACTTAACAGCAGGTGTTGTTTATTATATCCTTACTGTTAACAGCTCAACAACATTTACAGTTTCCCCAATTTGGAACGGACCTGTACAAATGTTAACAACTAGTGCATTTCCGATGATTGTACAGCAAACGGTTAATAACCTTTCAGTCGGCATGCCTATTAACTTCCACGGAGCAACATTTGGTTATTCGTTCTACAACATGAACTTTTATGTTGCAAGTTTACCAGGTGGCGCAAGCGGTACTACATTTTCTATCGCTGCATACCCGGGCGGCCCAACTATTCCATTAGTTTCTGCAATCGGTACAATGTCTGTTGTTCCGGTAGTTACTCCTGTTGCTAACCCAGCTACTGCACAGTACCCAACTGCAATGGCGTCAGCACTTACCCTTGGCACATCCGCACAAGCAGGATATAACGGCATGCTACAAGGCGTTACTGTTACTGCATCGACAGCATCATCTAACGTTTTAACAACTGCATTATTTGCAATTACTGCTACAACTGCAACAACAGGTACTTCTGGTTTTTCATATATAACTACCTCAGCGTCAACTAACTTATTAACAGTAGGACAGTCTGTTGTGTTTAGTGCAACGATTTCAGGGTCTGCGGTGTATGCTGGTATTACATACTATGTTCATTCGATTATTTCGTCTACAACATTTAGCATTTCAACATCATTTAACGGTCAACCAGTTTCATTAGGTACTAACGGAGCTGTTACTGGTGTGAATATGTACCTTGCAACAACTTACTTGCAAACTAACCAACAAGTGATTTTCACAGGTACGTCTTTCGGCGGTATTATTCCTAATATTCCGTATTATGTTTTAACAGTACCTTCAAACAATACTTTTACAGTTTCAACTGCTCCAGGCGGCCCGGCTGCTGTATTAAGTACTACAACAGGCACTATGGTAGTATCGTCATTTACTCCACCCACAGTACCACAGTTAGTATTAGGTAGCTCACAAGCAGGTGTAACAATTAGCGTCACTGGATCAACTACTAGTGTAATTAACTGTGTTAGTACAACTGGGTTAGCCACTAACCAACCGATTATCTTCAGTGCCAGCTTCGGCGGACTTACTTTAGGTACAACTTACTATGTTGTTTCTGGCTTTGCTTCGACTACATTCCAAGTAAGTGCAACAGCGGGCGGTTCTGCTATTACATTAACCGCTAGCACAGGCACATTAAACGGACAAGCATTATCTTATTTTAACACTTACTCAACAACTGTAACAGCTACAACTGTAAGTACAAACTTAATTACTGTTACAAATACTTCAAACTTTGTACCAGGACAACCAGTCGTATTCAGTGCTGCGATTGGAGGTCTTGCAATTAATACTGTTTACTATGTATTAAACGTGTACAACACTACACAGTTAGTTGTTTCTGCAAGTCAAGGCGGAGTTGCGTTTCCGTTAATTACTGCTACCGGTTCTGTAACAATGTCACAGGCAACTACAGGATTAGCAGTAAATCAACCATTACAGATTGGTAACGTAACGATCCAGGTAACTGCTACTGCAACTTCAGGAAGTCTTATAACTTGTAATAACACTGTAAACCTTGTTGCTAATCAGCCGATTATCTTCAGTGGTGCAATTGGTAGTATTACAGCTAACACTGTATACTACGTATCAACTACACCAAGTACTACAACATTTACAATTTCGTTAACATCGGGTGGCGGTGTATTTGCACAATCCAATGCTACAGCTACTGTAACAGCACAGCAAGGTACTTTTAGTACTGTTACGCCAGGGGTAGTTTACTATGTTTATAGTGTAACATCACTTACATCGTTTGCAATTTCAAGCATTAACAGTGCGCCAAGTGCATTTGCATTAACAACAGTTGCATCAGGCTCACAACTTGCAGCATTCCAGTCGATTATTCCTACAATTTCATTAGGTACTTCAACTGCAACTGGTGCAATTTACGCATTAAACAATACCTATACAACTTCAACTGTTTCAGCGTCAAGTGCTACTACTACTGATATTACAGTTGCTTCTGTTGCTACCCTTGCAGCAGGCCAGCCAGTTACATTCTTATTCAACAGTGGTGCAAATGCTACAGCAAACGGAATCTTTAGCTTTGTGAGCGTAACCGGTACTACAACTAGCACTAACGTGATCAGTATTTCCGGTAACACAACTGGGCTTACAATTGGGCAATCGATTGTATTCAACGGGTCACTTGGAGGTCTTACTTACGGAACAGTATATTATATTTTAACTATTCCAAATACAACGACCTTTACTGTATCAACAACACCATACGGTTCGGCAGTTAGCTTATCAACTGCAACTGGTACTATCACCGGCTATTTAAGTTACTACATCACGTATGTTAATACTAGTTCAACAACGATTCAGATTTCTGGCACATACAATGGACCAATCATTGTACTGACATCGGGGTCAATTGTTGCTAGCAGCACCGTGCAGCATGCAACATCGAATCTAAGTGCAGGGCAACCGATATTTGTAACAGGTACAACATTCGGCGGTACTACAACAAGTACAACTTATTATGTAAGAACTGTACCGACATTAACACAGTTTACTATTTCAACATCACCGTTTGGACAGATCACTACATTGTCTGCAACGACTGGTACAATTCCGACGTTAATTGGGCCAAGACCGATATTTACTGTTAGCTCGGCTACATCTTCAAACCAGATAGCATCGCAGGCTTACGCTGTTACTGCAACAACTGCAACAACTAACTTAATTACTGTAAACTCTACATATGCATTTACAGTTGGTATGCCGGTTGTATTCAGTGGTGCATTAGGCGGCTTAGTATCAGGCATGGTTTATTATGTGTCATCGATTCCGACAGCAACTGCATTTACTGTTTCACCAACGTTAGGCGGACAGAACTACGCACTTTCTACTGCTACTGGTTCGGTAAATGCACAGCAAGCAACTTCAAACTTGTGGCTCAACCAACCGTTGCAGTTTCAAGGTTCAACAAGTGTTGGCTCACCTTACACTGGTATTACATCAGGCACGACATATTACGTTAGAAGTATCGATTCGACTACATTATTCACTATTTCAACAGCGTTGAGTATACCGGGTACAACTTCAACGGTTGCTACATTAACAGGTGGCGGTCAGATTATTGCTCTTCCGATTGCTAATAACATTGTTGACGCATTTGCTTACTATACCCCATTAATTACTGTAAGTGCTACATCGGCAACTAGCCCAACATACTATGTAACTGTAGCTAGCACAGCAAACTTAGCAGTTGGACAACCGATTATCTTTACCGGTACTACATTACTTGGCGGTGTTAGTGCAAATACAACTTATTATGTTAATGCAATTGCAAGCTCTACACAGCTCAATATTTCGTTAACGTACGGCGGACCGATTGTTACATTAACTGCTGGTAGCGGAACAATGTATGTACAGCAATCGACTGCGGCATACTCATCTGCCCAAACTGTTATATTAAACTCGCCAACTGTAATTGTTACAGCTACTACAACTTCGACAAACATTATTACTTGTAACAGCACAACGAACTTAGTTGTTGGACAGCCGATTGTATTCGGCAACATGACTTATCCGACTACTGCTATTGGTAACATTGTTGCTGGCACAGTTTATTATGTATTAACTATTGGCGGCTCAACTACATTTACAATTTCTACTACACCAACCGGTTCTGCATTCGCATTAACTACTACAGCTACGCAGTTTGCAGCACAACAAGGAATTTTTGGACAGCAATACGGTGTTAACGGACAGAATTATGTTGTTCAAAGCACACCGAATGCTACATCATTAGTTCTTGCTAGAGTAGGCGCAAGTATTAGCCCAGCTGGCGTAGGATTAATGCCAATGCCCGTCGTTGCTCCGATCCAGGTAACTGCTACATCAGGTACTGGTCCGAATTATGCAATCACTGTTTCAAGCACTGCCCAGTTAACTGTAAACCAACCAGTTATATTCATTGGTAGTGCAATTGGCGGCTTAACTGCTACTGTTAACCAGCTTATTAATCCAACTGTTTACTATGTAAGTGCAATTTTAAGTGCAACAACATTTAACGTTTCGACTTCGGCAGGCGGAGGCGTAGTAACATTAACAGGTGTGACTGCAAATACAATGGCAGTACTTCCGTTAAGTGCAACTGGTGTTGCAATTGCATACTCGTTTAACTCAACACCAGCACTTACAATTGGTGCAACTACTACCTCAACTAACGTATTAACTACTTTAGGGTATTCAGTAAGCGGCAACGCAACAACTACTGCTAACTTATTAACAGTATCTTCAACTGTAACATTTGTAGTTGGACAAGCGGTAACATTTAGTGCTGCATTCTGCGGACTTAACACTAGTATTACTTACTATGTTGCATCAGTTCAGTCAAGCACAACATTTACTGTTTCAGGGTTCTGGGGCGGACCAGACGTTATCTTAAGCGGTAGCGGTAGTGCAACAATGTCTGAAACAACTTCATTCTTGCAGCTCAACCAACCAATAACATTTGTTGCAGCATCATATGTAGGCGGCTTAACTGCTGGTTCTAACTATGGTGTAACATATTATGTTACGAACATTGGTAGCTCGACAACATTTATAGTAAGTACAGTACCGGGCGCAGCCGGTAACCAATTAGCGTTAACAACTACCACAGGTACAACAACTGCGCAGGTTGGATGTTACAGAGCAATAAGTTTTAACTCAACCAACAATGGTACAGCAGTATTGCAAACACAAACATTTGCTGTAACTGCTACTGCATCTGTTAATGGTACAATGTTAGTTACTGCAAGTAATACATTTGCGTTATATCCAGGTATGGCAGTAGCATTTAGTGGTACATTAGGCTTCTTAGCAGCGAACACTATCTACTATGTCTTATTTGTTTACGACGAAAAGAGATTTGCAGTTACTACAGCACCAGTTAACTCAATTGGTGTTGCTACTAACACTACAACTGTTCTACAAACCATCAATGGTGCATTGTTAACACATCAAACAACTACTGGCTCGATTACAGTTACTCAATCACCATCAAGATTACAGCAGAACCAAGCAGTTGTGTTCTATAGCACAATCGGCGGCGCAGTACTTGGCGGTGTTACACAAGGTACAATTTATTATGTACAGGCAGTTAACCCAGTTTCTGGTACAATTGCAATTTCAACCACACCGGGCGGTTCGGCATTAACATTATCAGCAGTTAACAACACTGGTACAACGCAGACAATGATGATGGTTCCGTTGACAACATGGGTTCCGGCATCAAACGTAATGATTACAGAACCGATGCCAATTTACAGCGGTACTACTTCAACGAACATCTTTACTACTGGTAACCTTGCACTTGTAACTAATACATCATATGGTACTAACTATATTACATGTTTAAGTACTTCAGCATTAGCAGTAGGTATGCCGATTGTATTTGGGTCAAGCATGTTTGGATCGTTAACATCAGCTGTTACTTACTATGTTGCGCAGATTATTAACTCAACACAGTTTACAGTATCGTTAACATGGGGTGGTCAGGTTGCTATCTTAACACAAGGTACTGGTGCTGTTACTGTTCAGCAGTCAACTGCATTGATGACGATTGGACAACCTGTGTTTATTACAGGTACTGCATTTGCTCCAACCTCGACAGGTAATATTGGTTCTTATGTAACATATTATATTGCTACAATTCCAAGTGTAACAACATTTACAGTAGCTACTACATTAGCTAACGCGATTGCTGGTACAGCGGTTGCAATTGCTACAACAACATACGGTTATATGACATTAACTGCTTCAAACGCAAATGCATTAACTAATATGTCAAACGTTATTGGACCGTCATTACCAATTGCATTCACCGGTTCGCAGATTAATATCACTGCAATTACCGGTAGCAACTTGTATACTCCGAACGGTACAGCATTATTAAGTGCTAACCAAGCAGTAGTATTCACTGGTTACGGTTATACCAACCAAACAAGTGGTACTATTCAACCTGGTACAACATATTATATTAAAGCGGTATTAGATAATAACACATTCACTTTAACTTCGACACCAAGCGGTGCTACATTATCGTGGGTTACTGAAACTAACGTGTTAACTATGCAGATTGTAAGTTCATTAGGCTCTTCATTAGTACCGTATTCAACTTACTTTATCTTATCAACACCTACACCGAATACATTCCAGATTGCAACATCATCTGCGACTGCAAGCGGTTTAACATTAACATTACCTAGTGCAGTACCACAAGCAGCCGGTAATACACTTGTTAAGATCGATAGTAACATTATTACACTTGCACAAGCACAAGGTGCTACAAACACATTCTTTGTTCCAAATACTCCTGTAACATTCACAGCAGTAAGCGGTGCAACATTTGGTGTTTCGGCAACATTAGCAGCAGGTTCATACAACGGTGCTCCAACATACGGTACTCCGTTCATCGTAACAGCAGTTGCTACAAACGGTAACATTACAATCAACTCTAGTGCAGCAAACTTACTAGTAGTAGGTCAACCGATTATGTTCACTAACCCATTATCACCGTTGACTTCTACGAGTGGTTTAGTACCGTTCCAAACATACTATGTACTTACTGTATCTACTACAACTATTACAGTAGCGTCAAGTTGGCCAAGTTCTACAGCAATAACATTTGCTGCTGCATGGTCATCGCAGACAACAGTTAGTGGTTTCTACGCAGTACCAATGTATTATGTTAAGGCGGTTCTTGATAGCAGAAGAATTATGCTTTCAGCTACATTGAATGGTGCTACATGGCCGATTACAAACGCAACAGGTACTGTTCCGGGCAACTACACAGCCGGTACAAACGTAATGGTAATTAACTCACAACCGTCGTTCACTGACTTCCTTGAACACGATGTTGCATTATCACCGAACGGTACATTTGAAAGAACTGGTATATTAGTTCCGCCGAACACTTACTTGTATGTTTCTAGTTCACAGGCACAGGTAAGCGCAATCGCAACAGGTATCCAAGAAGCAGTATAATAGATTAGATTGTGGGGGAGTCATTTCCCCCACAACACTAATTAAATAGGAGACACAATGAGAAGATTACCTAGAATTAGTTCGGCATCGATTATACAGCTACCAGCAATTCAGCAAGGATACTATTACTATCCACTGGCTGCACCTGGCAACGGTACGTATGCAACTATTCCAATTAACACAGTAGGAACATTAATCCAATTGGTTAATGCTCCGACAGCAAACACCTGGTATTTAGATTTTACCGGCGTGATTTTATCAGTTAACTATACGTTAACTATCACAGTTTTAATTCCACAAGGTGGTGTAGCATATAACCCATCTTTGCTAATAAATGGTATTGCTCCTACACTTATCGGAGCGGGTAATGGTGGTACAATAAGTAGAACTAATGCATATTATTATACAATTATCTGTACAGCACCTAATCAGTATTCTTATACTGTGTGGGTAGTGGCAATTTAATATAGGTAACTAACAATGAGAAGATTACCTAGAATTAGTTCGGCATCGATTATACAGCTACCAGCAATTCAGCAAGGGATATTTACTGAAAACTTAGCAATTGGCAGTAACTATGTTACTGTTCCTATTAATACATTCGGTACATTCATTAATTTAGCAAGTTATTATGTAAGCTATTCTGGCACAGTTGGTAGTATTAGCGGGACCGGTCCTTGGACCGCTACAATTACTGGCATGACTTCAACTTCGGGCCTAGTAGTAAGTCAGGTAATACTTGCTGTAGCAGGAACCGGATCAATAGGTACTGGTGCAGTTACAGTAGCAAGTATAGTAAGTTCGACCTCTATTACAATTACAGCAACAGGCGGCACTACGCCAGGTGCAGGAACAGTAACTAACATAACAACTGCCGGAAGTGTTGTCAGTTCGGCTTGGACATTAGATCTTGCCGGTATTTCATTATCAGTTAACTATGCATTACCTATATCTGTGTTAGTTCCACAAGGCGGCACAGCATATAACCCAACTGTAGTAGTAAACGGCTATACAGCTACTCTTATCGGAGCCGGTCCGTCAGCAACTATAAATAGAACAAATCAATATTATTATACTATCATTTGTACAGCGCCTAATCAATATTCGTATTTTGTATACGCAAACGCAATTTAATAAAAAAGCGTATAGAAATATACGCTTTATTTTTACCCAAAATTTCATCTTTTTAAAGTTCTTTTCTCGATAAATACATGAGAGGATCGAATCATGTTTAATATAACCAATTACATCTCACAAGGCCAGAGAAATACGATCAAACTGCAAAAAGATTTGTCTTTCAAAAATCCATGGATTCAAGTTTACAATAATACTGCGGTTGACCAATGGCACGTAGGTGAGTTTTCAAGTGCATCATATTTTGTCACTGTAGAGTACGATTCGAATTCAAAAGAAACAATGCAAGTATCGGTAGTTGCAAGACCGGGACAAGCAACATTATCGATTTATGGCAGAACATCGATTCAAGATTCATTGGTTACGCTAACTGCTACAGTAACAAATAGTACACTAACATTATCTGCAACAGCGAACACTGGATACTCTGGATCAAAATTAACCTATGTTGCATCTTATATCGAAACTATACAACCATTAACTACACCTACTACTGTAACATCCTCTCCCCCAGGCACCGCAATTATTTCACCACTTGTGCCAACTCCTACCTCGTTTGGTATAATTGCTTCTGCTGGGAACCCTACACTAACAGCAGGATCGGCAGGAGATACACTTACCTTAGTTGCAGGATCGGGTATCGGACTAACAACAAATGCAACTTCAAAATCTATTACCATTAGCTCATCATTCCCATTTTATAGCAATATACTAGTTACAGGTCAAGCAACATTAGTACCGGCAAGTATAAACAGTAGTCTAACCTTTACTCCGGCGAATGGCATTGCTTTGATAACTAACAATTCAACAAACACAATTACAGTTGGGTTGGGTACAGTGCCAAGTTTAACATCATCAGGTACAATTGCAGCATTACTTTTTTCAGGATCAGGAGCAAGTTTAACTTCATTAAATGCTTCTAATTTAACAACAGGTACAGTGCCGTCTAGTTTATTACCACTTGCATCTTCTAGTATTTTTGGTGCAGCAAAGGTTGACGGAACTACTATTACTGCAAGTAGTGGTGTTATTAGTGCGGCGCAATATACTTTACCAGCGTCAACTACTAGTGCATTAGGCGGAGTAATTGTTCCGGCAGTTGCAACAAGTGGAATTAATAACACAAGCGGTACAATTAGTCTAGCAACTGCAAGCACTACACAATTAGGCGGGGTGTTAGTTGACGGAACTAGTATTTCTATTAATAACGGTATCATTAGTAATAACGGTACATCATTAACAACCACATCATCAAATTCTACATATTTCTTAGGTTTACAAAATAATAGTACCGGATATACAAATACTACATCTGTATCACCGTCAAATTTATATTTTAATCCATATTTTGGTACATTGTATACGACATTATTTCAATCATTATCTGACGAAACACAAAAAACTAATATCACTCCAATTGTCAATGCAACTGAAATAATTAAACAATTAGGCGGGTTTGAATTTAACTTGAAAGATAACGGAATTAAGTCTGCTGGTACAATTGCTCAAATAGTTGAAAAGATTTTACCGTGGTTAGTAAGTGAAAGTAATGGACTTAAAAGTGTTAACTATAATGGTATAATTGGATACTTAATCGAGTCAAACAAAGAATTAGCGGCAAGATTAGATGCATTAGAGAATAAGTAATGGCAACCGGTAATACTAGTAATTTTCAAAAGGCCGATTCTGCATTTGGCGCAACAGACCTTGACGACGAGTATATTACTGACGCATGGTTGATTGATCAGTTTGTTGGTAATACTATCTTTAGTTGGGGGAATAATATTTACGGACAAGTAGGTAATAATTCTATTAATCTGTATTCATCTCCAATTCAAATAGGTTCATTGACTAGTTGGAAACGAATTATTTTAGGGTCCGGATTTATAACAGCAAGTAAAACTGATGGTACTTTGTGGTCTTGTGGATATAATGCCCAAGGACAATTGGGAAATAGTGTAACTACTAATTATTCCTCTCCAATCCAAGTAGGTTCATTAACCAATTGGAAACAAATCTCTTGCGGATATAGACATACGTCAGTTGTAACGACCGATGGAACATTATGGGCTTGGGGTCAAAATTCTTACGGATGTCTTGGTAATAACGATCCTATATTATCTAATCAAAGTTCACCAGTGCTAATAGGAACAGTAAATAGTTGGAAGCAAGTAGCCGGCGGATATTATCATACAGCAGCAATACAATCTAATGGGACACTATGGACCTGGGGTAATAACAATTACGGACAATTATGCAATGGTACCGTTAATCTTTACTATTCCTCACCGATACAGGTAGGATCATTAACTAATTGGAAGCAAGTCTCTGGAGGTTACCTTTATACATCATTAATAAAAACCGATGGTACGTTATGGTGTTGCGGATATAATGCCCAAGGACAATTAGGTAACAGTTTAACTATATATTATTCTTCTCCAATTCAAGTAGGTTCATTAACCAATTGGAAACAAATCTCTTGCGGATATTATCATACTGCTGCAATAAAAACAGACGGATCTTTATGGACCTGGGGCGGGAATCAGTACGGACAATTAGGTAATAGTTTAACTATATATTATTCTTCTCCAATTCAAGTAGGTTCATTGACTAGTTGGAAACAAGTATCTTGCGGTAAATATCATATAATAGCGTTACAAACTAATGGAACTTTATGGACTTGGGGCTATAATAACGTTGGACAATTAGGTAATGGAACTGTAACCAATTATTCCTCTCCAATCCAAGTAGGTTCGTCGACCAATTGGAAGCAAGTCGCTGGCGGTTTCACCACTTCATTTACCTCAGCAATCAAATTCGCAGATATAACATAAACGGAAATTAAAATGCAATATCTCATAGTATTAAATCAAGAACAAGTATTATTGGGTCCTATCGATTGGAGACCGCGATTTATTCAAATAGAATTTGATGAGTTGTTTGAAAATAGAGAAATATCTTTTCAATATCAAGTACCGCAAGTAGAACCTGGATATGTAGAAGTAGGGGAAGGATTTGAAATATTTCCTATAGTCAACACTGAAATGCCTGACATGGATCCGATGTTTGAAGAACCGGTAGGACCATTTTACACATATGATGACAATCAAGCATTTACAACTTATCAAAAACAAGATAGATTATTCGGGCACATTCAAGGATCATTAATTGAAATTGCGGTAAGAGTAAGAAACACAAAAGAAAATGCAGGAACTACAGTAAAGGTTACTGTTGGCGAAATTAATGTACCGACAGATAAAGATTCGAGAATACATTTTTTGACGCTGTTATCCTCAATGGGTACGAATTCTATTAATTACAAACTAGGTGCAGAGTTTGTCCCATTAACACCGATTGATATGCAGACAATAGTGAATACCATACACGATTATGTTCAAGCACAATTTGATTGGGAGCTAACTATTGCTACGCAAATTAACAATACTTCTGACATTGATAAATTAAAAGAAATTTATTCTAGTTTAACACCTGCGCTACCACTAATATTCGGAGCACCAGATGCCAGCTAATTTTGGACCATATCAGCCGTTTACTGGATTTAGTGTAGTAGATCCTAATACTAATGTTACTCAAGATTTAGGGCAGAGATATATTACTAAATCCTATTTACTAGATACATATCCTAATATTGCATCTCAATTAGGATCAAGAACAAGTTCGGGATTATGGGGATGGGGGAGCGACGGGTATGGTCAAGGATTGCTAGTCAACGGAACAACAAATATAAAGTATTCATCACCCCTTCAAATCGGATCGCTGACTAACTGGAAACAGATTTCTTGCGGTGGCACTAATTTTGTATCAGCTGTTAAAATCGATGGCACATTATGGTCGTGGGGGAGTAATGATTCTGGAAAATTGGGGATATCGACTGCAATCTCAACTAACTCACCGATACAAGTTGGAACAGGAACTAACTGGCAACAAGTTTCTTGTGGAAATGTTTTCGCTGCTGCGATACGAACTGACGGGTCTCTGTGGACTTGGGGATATAGTGGAGGAGGTTCGTTAGGAAATAATTTGGCGAACGGAATATCTTATTCATCACCGATTCAGATTACTTCGGCAGTACCATGGAAACAAGTTGTATGCTCTAATTATTATTCCGCTGCGATAAAGATTGACGGATCTCTCTGGATGTGGGGAAGCAATCTGTTCGGTAACCTAGGTGACGGAACAACAACTAACGCTTCCACACCGATTCAAGTAGGCACATCTACCAACTGGAAACAGGTTTCTTGCGGTTATGGTAACTCCGTTATGGCAATAAAACAAGATGGGACGATGTGGGCATGGGGCCAGAATATTTACGGACAACTAGGCGTTAATATATCAGCAGTTAGTTATTCCTCCCCATTGCAAGTCGGAACAAGTACTACATGGAAACAAGTTGATATAAATAACTTCTTTATGGCAGTGAAAACTGACGGCTCGTTATGGACATGTGGATATAGTGCCGGCATTTATTATTCCTCCCCGATCCAAGTTGGTTCATTAACTAATTGGAAAACCGTATCTATAAAAAATAATATTATCTCGGTGGCAGCAATTAAAACTGACGGTACTTTATGGACTTGGGGATATAATGTAGCAGGACAATTGGGTAACAATACTACTATCTTTTACTCATCACCAATTCAAGTAGGCTCGTTAACTACATGGAAACAAGTTACAACCGGGCCTAGTTTCACTTTTGGTATTTCAGACGGTTATATTTAAGGAAAAATAATGGCTAATACTCCTTCGGGTTTTAAATTTCCTATTATAAACTCGACACAAACCTCGTCGAATACATATGTTGATATGGCAGATATGTTTGTTCGTAAGGAATTGTTTTTGAATGCTGGATTGCAGATGTGCGGATATAATGGGAATGGTCAATTAGGTAATGGAACAACAACTAATTATTCCTCTCCAATCCAAGTAGGGTCATTAACTAATTGGAAACAAGTAGCAGGTGGTCAGCTCCATACAGCAGCAATTAAAACTGATGGTACTTTATGGACATGCGGATGGAATAATTATGGCCAATTAGGTAATGGAACTATAACCAGTTATTCCTCTCCAATCCAAGTAGGTTCGTCGACCAATTGGAAACAAGTAGCATGTGGACAGTATCATATAGCAGCAATTAAAACTGATGGTACTTTATGGACATGCGGATATAATGTTTTTGGAGCATTAGGTAATGGAACAACAACTGATTATTCCTCTCCAATCCAAGTAGGTTCGTCAACCAATTGGAAACAAGTAGCAGGTGGAACATACCACACTGCGGCAATTAAAACTGATGGTACTTTATGGACATGCGGATATAATCGTTTTGCCCAATTAGGAGATAAAACTACTGTTAATAAATCCTTACCAATCCAAGTAGGAGTATTAACCAATTGGAATTATGTTGCATGTGGAACTATTCATACAGCAGCAATTAAAACTGATGGTACTTTATGGACATGGGGAGTTCAACCTTTCGGAGCATTAGGTAATGGAACAACAACTGATTATTCCTCTCCAATCCAAGTAGGAGTATTAACCAATTGGAAACAAGTGGCATGTGGACAGTATCATACAGTAACGGTTAAAACAGATGGAACTCTATGGACATGGGGATATGATGCATATGGTCAATTAGGTAATGGAAACGTTATTAATTATTCCTCTCCAGCCCAAGTAGGTGCATTAACCAATTGGAAACAAGCGGCATGTGGATTTGGCCATACAGCAGCAATTAAATCAGACGGAACTCTATGGACATGGGGATGGAATAATGTTAGCCAATTAGGTAATGGAACAGGAGTATATTATTCTTCTCCAATACAAGTAGGTTCATTAACCAATTGGAAACAGGTTGCTGCTGGATATCAACACATAGCAGCAATCCAAACAGATGACGCATATCCATCGACAATACCACCAACTAACATAGTTGCTCCAGCAGTGACAGGAACAGCTCAAGCAAGACAGACATTGTCGACTACTACCGGTACATGGACTGGAAGTGCTACAATAACTTATGCATATCAATGGCAATTTGGCACAACAAATATACCGGGTGCAACTTCAAGTACATATGTTATTTCTTCTGCATATGTTGGTTATACCATTCAATGTGCTGTAACTGCTACAAATGCAGGCGGATTAGTATCTGCTACTTCAAATGTAACTAGTGCTGTAATAGCAAATGTTCCTTTAGCACCAACTATTGGAACAGCAACGACAGGTTATTTAAGCGCCAGTGTTGCGTTCTTGGCGCCTTCCGACATCGGAGGCGCAACGATTACAACGTACACCGCAACATCATCGCCGGGCGGATTTACAGGATCATCGGCCACATCACCAATTGTTATTTCTGGGTTAAGTAATAGCTCGTACACGTTCACAGTAACCGCAACTAACTCAGCCGGTACAAGTACATCATCTAGCGCAAGTAATAGCGTGACTCCGGCAATGACTCTGTCAGCACCGTCAGCACCAACGATCGGAATAGCTACAGCTACTGGACCAACCTCGGCAACAGTAGCATTTACTGCGCCAAGTAGTAACGGTGGTGCAACAATTACTTCTTATACTGCAACAAGTAGTCCGGGCGGACTTACAGGAACATTAAGTCAAGCAGGATCTGGAACAATAGCTGTGTCTGGATTATCACCAGTAACAAATTATACATTTACTGTTACTGCTACTAATAGTGCAGGTACAAGTAGTACAAGTAGTACAAGTAATCAAATCACAACCCC
>JGI24890J29729_1000348_pt1 | contig 32009 bp, 23 predicted proteins | sample FreactcultureFD7_FD_29729 | JGI IMG/M metagenome (IMG submission 29729)
CGGAACTCAGCAGGATAGGGCTTAGGCATGATTTATATCCTTCCACTGAAAACCCACAGATTTTCAGAGGCTAGGAGTCAAGCGAAGCCGGGGCAGCCCCATGCGTTCCAGCACCTCTGCCGGAGTGAGGGTGGGAAGTTCGCCCACCAACTGTTTGAGGAAAGCGAGCGACCGGCCCACCCGGCTGGGGCTGTCAGCGGTCAGCTCGGTGCCGAACAGGTTCCACGGGTTGGCGAGGGGTGCGCCCGCGTCACTGGCCACCCCGGAAGCCCACAGCAGCAGTTCGTCGTCGCCACAGCCGAACACGGAGGTGCGGAGCGCCGTCACGAGGGTTGCCTCATCGGCGGTATTCGCGATCGCTTTCGCGGTGAGCAACAGATCCCGAATCTCTTCACTCGAATACACCAGCGACGACGCCTCGGCCACATACTCAATGTCGGCGTCATCCAGAGCGTTCTGCAGGGCGAAGAGCGACGTGCGACTGGGGATCAGGATGCAGATGTCCGACAGCGTCAGCGCTCTCGTGCTCCACTGCTGCGTGACCTTGTCGAAAACGTCGTGCCGCCAGGCGGGGGCGGTGTCGGCGTGCTCGCTCGCCGAGGCGTTCGACTGATCGCTTTGCTGGCCGTTCGGCGCCCCGTTCGGGAGCCCGCTCGCCACACCGCTCGGAAGCCCGACCGCTTCGCGAATGAGGTACGCGACATCCTTGGCCTCAGCCCGCTGGGCCTCGCCAGCCTTCTCGGCCAGCGAATCCTGACCGATCACAGTGATTGCGGGGCCGTTCTCGGCGTTCCACGCCGGGCGCTGCGGCCGGGTATCGAGCGGCTGGAAGCTGGGCTGACGGTTGCCGTCAGCCTGAATGAGGTCGCCGAACACCTCGTTCACCCAGCGCAACACCGGTTCGCTCGAACGGAAGTTGGTCGACAACACCACCCGGCCATCCAAGCGATCGCCCATGGCGAGGAAAGTGGCAATGTCGGCCCGGCGAAAACGGTAGATCGACTGCTTGGGGTCGCCGACGGTGAACAGTGCACCGGGCCGAAGCGGTGCCGTGTGCCAATCGCCGCCCGCCGGAAGGAAACTCTGTGCTGCTAGCCGCACGGCGAGCTCCGCCTGGAGCGGATCGGTGTCCTGAAACTCATCCAGCATGATGATCGGATAACGTTCGCTGATGCGACGCCAGGTGCGCTCGTCGGAGGCCACCAGCGCGCGAGAGTGCACGAGCAGGTCGTGAAATTCGAGATTGCCCGACTCCTGACGCTCCACAGCAGCCTCGCGGATTGTGCTGGTCAGAACGGCAATCACCAGCTCCAGTGCGCTGCGAACGTGCCGCGAAACGATGCCCGTGATGTAGTCGCGGAGCTCGGTGAGCGCCGCATCCACGGTCGCCTTCTCGCCCTTCCAGTTGCCGGCAGCCACCGGTTTCGGGATGTTGCGCCCCAGCAGCAGGGGATACAGGTTCGTGAACAACGCTGACGCCGGAAGCTCGTTGCCCGCCACCCGAGTTTCCAGTGCCAGATACTCGGCGCTCCACTCCTCGAGGAGGAGGAGGTCGCGGCATCCGACATCGCCTTCGGGTTTCGCGCACAGTGATCGCAACGCCGTGACGCCGCGAACCCGGCGCACGATCTCCGCGGGGGCTTCGAGTGGGGTGGGCTGGGCGGTGCTGCCGCCGGTGCCTTTATCGGCAGCGGAGCCGGAGCCGGAGCCCAGTTCGAGCCTGTCCCAGGAGTAGTCGAACGCCTGCGCCACCTTCTCGAGGTGGGTGAGCGTGACGCCGAGCGCCAACAGAGTATCGAGGGCGCTGCGGGCAGCGGGGGAGGCGAACAGAAAGTCGCGAGCCTTCTCCCAGCGCGCAGTGAACGCGATGCGCGAGCCGAGCTCATCGGTGATGGTGAGTAGTGGTGGTACTCCCGCTTCGATCGGGTTCTCCCGCAACAACCGACCGGCGAACGAATGGATGGTGCCCATTGGGGCCGAGTCGAGGCGGTCGAGGGCTCGCGAGCGGTGGGCGGCGGCCTCCGGGTTGTGGCTGCTGAGCCCAGCGCCGAGCGCACTGCCGAGGCCGCTGCTGAGCCCAACGCTCAGCTCGGTGCGGATGCGCTGGCGAAGCTCGGCGGCGGCCTTCTCGGTGAAGGTGATGGCGACGATGGTGGCGACATCCGTTCCCCGATCGATGAGGGCGCAGACCCGGTCGACCATCGCCTTCGTCTTGCCGCTACCGGCGCCGGCATCGACAAAAAGGTTGAGGTCGAGCTCAATCTTGATGCGGTCGCGGTCGGCCTGGTCGCTGAGTGCTGCCTGGTCGCCGAGCGTTGTCTGATCGTTGGGGCCAGTGGTGGTGCTCATGCGAGATCCTCGGCTTCCCGCCAGAACGACGTGATGGAGTTCAGTTCGGGGCTGGTGGCGATGGTGTCCCACAGCGAATCGATTCGTTCGGTGCCGATCAGGGTTGAGAACGTGTCGTAGCTGCTGGAGATGGGCGGAAACGCGCCGGCCCGCACGTCGTGGGCCAACACGGTGAGATCTTCCGCCAACTTTTTGACAACAGCATCGTTCATGACGATGGTCACGAGGGGTTCTTTCGCGTCTTCGCGCCGCACAAACCAGTACGACGCCTGCACACTGCCGTCGGTGCCTTCCGCCGCCACAATCAGTTGTGCGAGGCGGCCGTACACCGCCAACTGGTATTTATAACCGTCGGCCGTGGGGTTGTCGGCGCTGAGCGAATCGAAGCCCTTATTCTTGCCCCCCTTGTAGTCGATGACCTGGATGCTGCCATCCGGGCGCCGATCGTAACGGTCGATCTGCCCCTGGAAGGTGAGCTGGCCGGTGCCGTCGAGGAGATCAACGTCGACCGTGGGGAGGCGCGGCGCAGGGGGTGTTCCCGGGGCCGCGGTGTCGGTGAGCGTCGGAAAGTTCGCCTCCGCGCCGACCGGAGTCCAACCGGCGGCCAGAATTCCGTCATTGATGCTGTGCCATTGGCGGAGGTCCTCGAAGATGTCGTTCTTGGCGATCAACCAGAACTGTTCGATCCAGAACCCGCCCACTTCCTCCTTGAACTTGGTGCTGGTTGCCTCGGCTTGGGTAATCAGGGAGGCGACATCGCCGGTGTGGGCGCCGGTCAAGTAGTCCAGAATCCAGTGCTCCAGAACCTCGTGGATAAGAGTTCCCCGCACCAAAGCATCAAGTTCGGGGCTCTGCACCACATCGTTCAGGGGGCGAGCTCGCAGCACGTGCTGCAAGAAGTAGGAGAGTGGGGTCTTGCGGTACATCTCCACGCTGGTGGGGGAGATGGGGCGATCGAGCACGTGGATGAACTCCGCCACGGAGGAGAGGTTGCCGTTGAAACGGGAGAACACGCCGCGGCGGCGATCACGGCGAAGGGCGAGACTCGCCCCGAGGTTGCTCTGCGGGTCGACGGCATCGAGCAGGTGGGGGTTCGCGCGAAACGCGGCCACGGCGCGCGCCTGCTCGGTGACGGCGATCGGCGGTGAGCTCTGGGTTCCGGTGGGGGAGCCGGTGAGCATCCCCTCCTGAAAGGAACCGACGACCAGCGGATGGATGTCATCCTCCGACGCGAACGCGGCAGACACCCAGCGGGAAAGCACCCGCAGTCCACCACCGCGCAGATTGCCGCGCGGGTAGGTGAGCACGGTGCGTTGGGCACCGGAGCGCAGGGTCTGCAGAAAATCGTTCCGGAGCGCCTCCACGCGCGCACGGGAGGTTGGCACCGGCGACCCGAGGGCCTCGATCACGCTGTCGGGTAGCAGAGGGTTCTCGTACACGCGCGGTGGCGCGATTCCTTCCGCCAAACCGCAGATGATCACCAGGTCGAGGTCGCGGGCGTGCCCCGAACTGAGGTCGGCAATGAGCACGCCGGAGCCCATCTTGCCGTGTCTGAGTTCGCGCGAGGTGATAGCGGCTTCCAGCTGTTCACGAATGGCTTGCGGGCTCGGCGCTGGAGCAAGACCGTCCAGGGTGCCGAGACTGGAAATGGCGAGAGCGAGTTGTTCGCGCCAGATGATCGGATGCTCGAAGTCGCCACTGTCGGTGCTGCCACCACTACTGCCACCGCTCTTGCCGCCACCGCCACGAAATACCGGCCCGCTCTTCTCCGGGCTGAAGTGCTCGTTGACCAGCTTCTGGAGGCTGTTGGCCACCGCCAACCAAGTCTGCTGGCTGCGAGCGTTCTCCACCTCACGGGCGAGATCGGCGACGTAAGCGCGAAAACGCTGACGCCTCTCGGCATCCTTTCGTTGCCAAGAGGTCGGGTACTCCGTTTCCTCATCGTCGTCGCGGGCAGTGTGCCGATAGATGCGTTCCGCCTGCGCGGGGGTCGGAAAATCTTTGCCCTGCGGTAATAGCGCGCGTTCGGCCATCGCATCGAGCACCAACCGAAAATCGAAATTATCGGTGTCTGCCACCACAAAGCGCAGCAAGTTTCTGGCCACCGAGGTGTCGATCAGCTGCCGGGTGGCGGCCCCTGTCCAGGCGATACCGGCGTGGGTGAGGTGCCGGTCCAGGAGCGCGCGGTAGGGAGTTGCCGACGGGAGAAAGATGCCGATGCAGTGGCCAGCAGTGCCGGTGGCCAGCTGCTCCGCCACAAGGCGGGCGATTGCCCGGGCTTCCTCGTCGGCATCCGTCATCGAGATCAGTTCGGCGCCCGTGATAAGCGTGGTGTCCGTCGCATCCGTCGCATCCGTCGCATCCGTCGCATCCGCCGAGTCCGCGGCGATGACCTGCGGGGCCAGCGTGGCCGTGATGGCCTCCAGAAACGCCCGCTCGATGCGGAGTTGGGGCGTTGGCACGCAGAAAACGATCACGGTGCCGAGCTTCGCCCGAACCGCCGGCTCCTCGAGCCGCGTTGCGGCAACCCGAAAGACGTCATCCGGAAAGAAGCTGGTCAGCTCCAGCGCACGCCGAATAGCTCGATGGTGCTCGAGAATCTCGGCGAGCAGGGGAGTGGTTTCGACCCCGGAAAGCTCGGTCGCCGTCAAGCCGTCGAGGGTGGCGCTCGTGCGCGCCACCGCCTGCACTGTTGCCTGCCGTGAAGCGAGTTTCCCGAACAGCCCCGGGTGCTCCTCGAGGGATGCCCGGGCGCTCGCCTCTCGAAGCAGCGGCGTGGCCTCACGCCGGCCCCGGGTTTCCGCGGAATCCAGGAACATTTCGTGGGCGAGCGCGCTCAAATTACCCGCGACCACGTTCACCAGCCCGCCGCGATCGTGGAGCGTTCGGGCGAGGTGCCGGGTGACATCCAGCGCCCCACCCTGGGTTGGCACGACGATCGTTATCGCGGCGAAAGCGCCGTGCGTATCTTTTGCTGCCCGCACTGCTGCTGTGAGCTCGGCGTAATGACCCATAGTCGATTCCCCACGATTGTTACCTTCAGGGTAGGCCCAGAGCGCCCGCGCGTCATCCTATCTTCTTGCCTCGTCGCCCCGCGCCACCGCCGGATGCCGGCACCTGACTACTCAGCGGACGGCGTCTCCGCAGCAACAGGCGCAGTAACCTCGGCGGCGAGCTGTGCTTGGCCAGCAATTACCTCGCTGAGTGCAAAAATCCACCATGCGATCAAAGCCGACGTCAACCCAGTGATCACCAGAGACCAGGTCTGCGTTTTGTCGCTCTCGTAGCAGTCGAATCCCGTGGGCGGGCAGACGGGAATGAGGCCGACGATGATCAGAATTGCGGATCCAAGAAGCGTGATCCAGAGGACTGCACTCCCGGCCGTCTCAAGATTCTCTGCCCGCTTAGACAGTTTGTTTGCTAGCTCACTTGTTCGAGACATGTGATTCCCCCAGTTAAATGATTCCGGGCCGAGCCCAATGTTCGCCCCCCGCTGGAAACCTTAGTGGAATGTCGGTGGTCTCCTCAAGAATGAGTCTTGTTCCCTTTGGGGGGAACGTTTCTTCTTGAAAGGGGAACATCATGACTGATCCGAACTACACCGCAATGCTGCTGGTTATTGACCGCAGTGGGTCGATGGCGGGCATCCGCGACGACATGGTCGGCGGGCTCAACACCATGCTGAAAGAACAAATGGCGGAGCCGGGCATGCTCACCGTCGACATCGTGACCTTCGACAACGAGATCGAATTTCAGTGCTCCCTTGCCGACCCCAAAGATGTGGTCATCAGCCTTGAGCCTCGAGGGGGCACCGCCTTGTTCGATGCTGTGGGGGTGGCAGTCAACACCTTCGGCCAGGTTCTGGCAGCGCTCCCGGAGCACGCTCGCCCCGAAACCGTTCAAGTGATTGTCGTGACCGACGGTGAAGAGAACTCCAGCCGTGAGTACAACGCGCAGGCTGTTCGTGCTCTGGTCACCCACCAGAAGGAGAAATTCAGCTGGGATTTCGTCTTCTTGGGAGCCAACCAAGACGCGGTGCTGGCCGGCGCCACGATGGGGTTCGATGCTGGAAGCTCCATGACCTACGCCCCTGGCAAAGACGGTGTAGACAGCATGACCACCTCGGTGGGCCGCTACGTGAAAGACGTGCGCAGCAAAGACAAGCGCATGTTCCTGATGGAAGAGCGCGCGGCCGCTGTCGATCAGAAGATCGACCCCGAGGGTGACGACAATGCTCCTGATTCTGGCGGAACCTCAGCGCCCTAGGCTTCCGCTCAGGCTTCGGTCTTGATTTTGCTCGAGCCATCTGTGGTCTTGACCACGTGGAGTTTGTTGGGGATCTGCTGCTTCATTTCCTCCACGTGGCTGATCAGTCCGATGGTGCGGCCACCAGCGCGCAATTCGTGGATCGTGTTCATCGCGATCGCTAGGGTGCCCGAATCGAGCGCGCCGAAACCTTCATCAATGAACAGGGTGTCGAGACGAATCCCGCCCGCTTGCGAACTCACCACTTCGGCCAAACCGAGGGCGAGGGCAAGCGAGGCGAGAAAAGTCTCACCACCGGAGAGAGACTTAGCGCTCCGGCCCTGACCCGTGAAGTTGTCGAGCACCGAGATTCCTAGACCACTCTTCGCGTTGCCGGCCAACTCGTCGTCATACTCGAGGGCGTAACGCTCCTGGGTCATTGAGCTCAACCGCTTATTGGCGGCCTCCACAATTTCTTCCAGTTTGGCGGCCAAAACAAAAGATTCCAATCGCATTTTGAAAGTATTCGGATCGTCTCCAGCGGTCAAACGAGACAGGGTGTCAACGGTGACGAAACTGCTCAGTAATTGAGCATTCTCCGCCTCATCGGTTCGTGCGGCTTTGACCAAAGTGGCGAGATTCTCGGAGCGTTGCTTGGCCAGAACGTTGAGCTCGTGGCTTGCGATGGCCTGTTGTTTGGCCTCGCGAAGGGCGTCTCGCGCCTCAGCAGTCTCAATGGGAGTCGCGGTGATTCCATCGCGTTCCGCCGCGCTAATGATGTCGTTGTGGGTTTTGAATTCAGCCCGATGGTTTGCCGTGGAGGTGCGGAGCTCGCGGAGAGCGGCAGCCGGGATAAGGGACTGCGCGCACTCAGCCTCGGTGTCGAAATTCTGACTTGCCAATGCCTCGGCCAGGGCACCCTGGCTTTTGGAAAGGTTCGCTTCGGCACCATCGAAGGCAAGGAGGGCTTCCAAATAGTGGTCGGCAACGGCAAGGTTAGCTTCGACACTCGCGACATGATCGTCAATGTTGGCGAACCCTGCGCGGGCGGTATCGCGGGCGAGAATCGCCCTGGCCAGTTCCTGCTCGGCGGCCGCCACTTTGGTGCCGGCATTAGTAAGATTTAACCGGTTGGTCTCGATCGACGTGGTGAGGGTCGCGAGGCTCGTTGTCAATTCTTGCAACGTGTCGGCTGAAGCATCTTTGGTTGCCAGCGCGTCTGTGATCTGCCGCAGTCGTGCCGCGGACGAATCCAAGGCTTCCCGCGCTTGGTCGACACCGAGGCCATCGGCTATAGCCGCTTGTGTGGCCATCTCGGTTGACACCTCTGTGGTCGCGGCCCGTGCGTCATCCTGGGCTTTTCGAGCGGCGTCTTCCGCCGTCCGCGCCCGCTCGACATCGTCAGCAGTGACCGAGACGTGTTCCTGCAGATTTGCACGTTGCGGGTGTGCAGTCGAACCGCACACCATGCACGGTTCGCCCTCGCGCAAAGTGTTGGCCAGCGTTGCCGCATAGCCGTCAAGTTGCCGCTCGAGCAAGGTCGCCAAGCTCGTGCTTGCCTCAGCTGATTCTGTGGTTCGAATAGCTTCAGTGGCCAAGAGCTCTTGCTGTCTCGCTTGCAAGACAATTAGGGCGTCTGCAGCTGTTAGACGTCTCTTTGCGACTTCGATCTCCGACGTGGCAGCGTCCCATTGCACTTCGTGAAGAGCAATGGCTCGAACCACGGCCTCCGCAGCGGCAATTGTGGGAGGCAGGGTGGTGGCCTGCTCGCTGAGGACGGTGCTTTCTGCGCTAAGTTTCGCGATCGTGGTGTTAAGGGCCGCGATTACCTCCTCGCCTTCGGTCACGGCGCTCTCGTGGTTCGCGGCGAGCGACAATTCGGTGAGTGTCTTCTCCAGAGCCTTCACCTCTAGCCTCAGCGACGTCGAGGTTGGAGAACTTTCGGTCGCTGCACCCGTGTGAGTGGCCCACACCCCGTGAGTGCGAATTCTGGCCTGCTCAGCAGCAACTCCAGCCTCCTCAGCGTTGTCTCGGGCCTCGAGCGCTGAGCGAACGTTGTCTGCGCGTTCCCCAGCTTCGAGGCGCAGCTCGTCCTTTTTCCTCTGGTCGGCCTGCGCCTCCAACATCGCCCGCTTCTCCAACGAAGAAAGCAGGGCCTCTTGGCGCGCTTTTGCTTCGCTCAACGCAGTGTGGGTTGCCTGCGCCGCAGCTTCGTCGCGTTGCACTGCGGCGAGTGCCTCGGCGGCGACCACCGCTGCCGTACTCACCTTCCCTAGATAGTGCTCGAGGCGAGCGACCGTGAGGGGGCTTCCTGCGTCGGTGTCAAGAAGATCAGCGGCAACGCCAGCCTCAGCAACAATGGCGTAAGCGGTCGCGCTTCGGGTTTCTACGCGCTCCGTGACACGACCGAGGCTGACCTCAAGTTCAGTTTTGCGGCTTCTGAGCTCTTGCTCAATGACGTCGAAGCGTTCGGTGTGAAAGAGGGCGCGCAGGAGCTTCTGCCGCTCAGTGCTGGGGGAGTGGAGGAACTCCGCGAACTTGTTTTGCGCGAGGAGGATTACCTGCAGGAACTGGGATTTGCTGAGGGGCAGAATCCGTTCGAGGTCGAAGCCAACGTCGCGCAGTCCGGTCGACATGCCGACCCAACCATCACCGTCGAACTGCTCAAGGATCGCGTCGCTTCGTCGAACGGCAGTCCGATCGCTATTTCTCCGAAGCCCCTCGTATTCGGGGTTTCGCGTGATGCGGTAACGCCCCTCCTTGAGGCTGAAATCCAGCACAACCTCCGTCTTTTCGGCCGGGGTGCAATAGTTGCTTCGCACCTTCTCGCCCACCTTCGCGTCGTAGCGGGCGACGTTGTTGTACAGGGCGTAGGTAATCGCATCTAGAAGGCTGGACTTGCCAGCCCCCGTGTTGCCGTCGATGAGAAAAAGATCGCCATCAAAAGCGGAGAAGTCCACCTTCTGTTCGGTGCGGAACGGACCAAAACCGCTGATGGTGAGGTGGTTGATCTTCATTTGCTGGCCGCCTTGTTCAGGATGCTCGCTAGAACGTCATCGATTTCTTGCTGCTCTTCGGGCGATGGGCCCACCCCGTTGCGCACGTGCTCCACAAACCCGGTCACGAGCTCGCGGTCGGTCTTGCCGTTGACTCTGGCGGCATAGCTGTCGCCGACCGCCTCGATCACGACCTCCGGCACATGGTGCATGGTGGCGCAGTGCGGGAAACGGGCTTGTAGCTGGCGCATCGCATCGAGCGGGCGGGCTTGGTCGGTGATCATCGCCTTCACCCAGTCGCCCTCAAACTTGGCGTAATCAGTGTTGGTGAGGAGGTCGTCGAGGGTGCCAGTGAGCTGGGTGAGACGCCGGGGGATCGGAAAATCAAGCCAACGGACCTCGCTGAGCGCGTCGGCACCTACTTCGTCAGTACCGTTTTTGTCGACACCGAGATCGACAATCCAACCACCGCGCGGTTTGGCTCTCTCGCCGAACGAGTAGTGCAGCGGGGCGCCACTGTAACGGATGCGGTCGGTGAGGTGGTGGCGGCCGTGAAGGTGGCCGAGCGCCACATAATCTGGCCCGTCAAAAGCGCTGAGGGGCACGATGCCCAGACCGCCGGCGGTGATGTCGATCTCAACATCGCCCTGGTCGACGGTTTCGCCATCGGAATCAGGCGTGGGCAGCTCACCACTGATGTTGGCGGCAAAACAGTGGGCGAGAACGATAGAGGGTCCGCCGCGCTGGGTCCGATCCTCATTGATCTTGTCCATGACAAAGCGGAGCACCTGTTCGTGGGTGCGGAACTTGGTCGTGCTGGTGCTGGTGCTGGTGCCGGTGCTGGTGCTGACGGTCGTGCCGGCCTCGATGTCCGCGGGGGCGAAAAGGCGCGGTTCGAGGTACGGGATGCCGTAGAACGCCACACTTTCGCCGTCGACGTCGATGATGGCGGGGGTCCAGGCTTGCTCGGGGCGGGTGAACACGTGGATGCCACCGAACGCCGCAGCCCGGGATTGGTATCCCAACCGCCGTGCTGAGTCGTGGTTGCCGCTGGTCATCACGATCTGCGCCCCGGCCTCACGAATGTCGGCCAGAGTGTCATCCAGTACCTGCACGTAGTCCGCAGACGGCGTGGAGGTATCGAAGACATCGCCGGCGATAAGAATCACATCGATGCGGTGTTCGGTGACAGCGCTCACGATTGCGGTGAGCACAATCTGAAGATTCTCGGTGGTCGATTCGTTGTGGAAGGTGCGGCCGATATGCCAGTCGCTGGTGTGCAGGATTCTCATGATTCCCCCTAGGTTATGAGATTACCGCGCGGCGTTCACTGGGCAACTAAGCCGAAGCCGAAGTGGAGACAAGTGAGTGGATGGTCTTCACCACGTTGGCCCAGATGCGTGGGGTGTGGTCGAGTGGCTGGTAGCCACCGGCTCCACCGATGAGCACGCGGCCGGCGCTGTGCTCGCGAGCAGCCTCCGCCACCATGCGGGCGGCGTACTCGAACCCGGCGTAGCTGTAGTTGTTTAGGCTACCGAGGTTGCCGTCGCCGGTGTGGCCGTCAGCGCCCGCAGCGAGCAGGATGACATCAGGTTGGTAGAAATCGATGACCTCCCGCATCCCATCGATCGCCCAGCGCAGAGCGTCGTCGCCGTCGCCCGGATTCACGCCCCAGTTGAAAACGGCCCGGTCAGCGTCGTGCGCTGTGTGGCGTTGGCCGTCGCGCGCAAGCTCACGATTGATGGTCTGGGAGTCGCTCGGGTAGGTGGAGTGATTGTGCACGCTCAGGGTCGGGATCCTCGTAGCTTCGAGCAGGTGTTGCACGCCGTCACCGGCGTGAATATCCCAATCGATGTAGAGCGGTCGCAGACCAGCGCGGGCAAACTCGCTGGCGGCCCAGGCCATGTCGTTGAATACGCAGAAGCCAGAACCGTGAGCAAATGCTGCGTGATGTTTGGCGCCCTGAGGGTTGAAGCCGACGGTGATTTCTCCCGCCAGCATGCCTCGAACCAACAGTTGCGTACCAGCAAACATCGTCAATGCTGTGGCGCCCATCTCGGGGCGACGACCGTTCCACTCGGAACTGCGACCCTCATCCAGAACCATACTTACGTAATTGCGGTCGTGAATGCTCGCGATGGCGGCGCGCACGCCGGCCGGATCAACGGTGGTGGGATCGAGCACGATAACGGTGCCGACCGGTTCATCGACCAAAATCTCGGTGGCTAGCTTCGCCCGCACCGGATTGGTCGGATGCGAACCGTTGCCCGAGCCCAGCAACCACTGCAAGTACGAGTCACTGTAGGCGATGTGGAGCGGGGCGATGGGTAACGGTGCTTGTTCGGTGCGGGTCATTCGTTGTGCTTTCGGTAGTCGTTCCTATCGCAGGCTACAAGTGACCACCGACATGCGAGTCCGACGACCTGACGCAATGTCAGTGATTGGGGGTAGGGTGCTTCCCACGCGTCAATGCACTGTCCACTAGCTACGCGGGAGGCCATCATGAAACTTTTTAGGTACCGCAAACCATCGCTGAACCAGCTGCTGGGCATCACGGCCGCCAAACGCAAGATCAAACGCGAGCTGGGGATTTCGCAGGTTGAGGCGTGGACGAAACCGTCACGGATCAAACAGCGAGTGAAACAGGATGTTGGGCTGTACAGCCCCGAAATGACGACGATTCGTCAGACCAGCAAGGGGCGTTTCCCGAGCTTTCTCGGGCTATTCACCAAACGCTGACCCGCCCTGGCCGTGGGCTTCGGGCGGATCAGTGTGTGGCCAAACAGTTCGACTGGACTAGCTCCGGCGCGGCGCACTCCCACGGGAGCCGCCGGTGTCGGGCTTGAGGTTGATCAGCTGACCGCTCACGCGGGTGCTGACCAAACGGTCGACGACATCGCGAGGGAGATCTGCCGGCAGGTCGACGAGCGAGAAGTCGGGGAAGATCTTGATGTGCCCGAAATCTTCGCGGCTCAGACCGCCCTCGTTGGCGATGGCGCCCACAATCTGGCGCGGCTCCACCTTGTGGCGCTTGCCGACATCGATGCGGTAGGTGGTGAGCGAACGGTCGCTGGGGCGCGAACGGCGTTCCGGGCGGTCGCCACGGTCGGCGCCGCCACTGTAACCAGCACGATCGCTGCCGCCGCGGTCTCCACGATCGGAGCGTCCACCACCGGCTGAACGGTCATCCCGGTCACGACCGCCACGGCTGTCGCCACGGCTGTCGCCACGGCTGTCACCGCCGCGGTCATTTCCGCCGGACGTTTCTCCGCGGCCGTAGCGTTCGTCGCGACGAGCTCGCGGGTCTTCGGGGGAGAGCAGCAGGGGCGTCTCGCCCTGGGCGACGACGGCGAGGGCGGCCGCGACATCCGCTTCGGGAACATCGTGGTGCGACACGTAGTGTCCGACGATGTCGCGGAACTGGGTGATCAGCTCGGTCTGGCCGAGGGCCGAAGTGATGGCGTCGTCGAAGCGCGCGAGGCGGGTGACGTTGACGTCTTCCACACTCGGCAGGCGCATTTCGGTGAGCGGCTGGCGGGTGGCCTTCTCGATCGCGCCAAGGAGGCGGCGCTCACGCGGGGTGACGAAGCTGATGGCGGCACCGCTGCGTCCGGCACGACCGGTGCGGCCGATGCGGTGCACGTAGGATTCGGTGTCGATCGGGATGTCGAAGTTGACCACGTGGCTGATGCGGTCGACGTCGAGGCCGCGGGCCGCGACATCCGTTGCCACCAGAATGTCGAGCTTGCCCGACTTCAACTGGTTGACGGTGCGCTCGCGCTGGGCCTGAGCGACATCGCCGCTGATGGCGGCGGCAGAATACCCGCGGGCGCGCAGTTTCTCGGCCAGAGTTTCGGTCTCGTTCTTGGTGCGAACGAAAACGATCATGCCCTCAAAGTTTTCGACCTCCAGGATGCGGGTGAGCGCATCAACCTTTTGCGGGTAGGCGACCATGAGGTAACGCTGGGTGGTGTTTGCCGAGGTGGTGGTCTTGGCGGCGACCGTGATCTCTTCGGGGTCGTTGAGGTACTTCTTGGAGATGCGGCGAATCTGCGCGGGCATGGTGGCGGAGAACAGGGCCACCTGTTTGTCATCCGGGGTGTCGGCGAGAATCGTTTCGACGTCTTCGGCGAACCCCATTTTGAGCATCTCGTCGGCCTCATCGAGCACCAAGTATTTGAGCTCAGAGAGGTCGAGGGTGCCCTTTTCGAGGTGGTCCATGATGCGGCCGGGGGTGCCGACGACGACGTGAACGCCGCGGCGAAGTGCCGACAGCTGCACACCGTAGGCCTGGCCGCCGTAAACCGGCAGCACGTGCACGCCGCGGAGGTGGGACGCGTACTTCTCGAACGCTTCACAGACCTGCAGCGCTAGTTCGCGGGTGGGGGCAAGCACGAGGGCCTGCGGATTCTTCTGGCTCAGGTCGAGGCGAGACAGGATTGGCAGGGCAAAAGCGGCGGTCTTACCGGTGCCGGTTTGGGCGAGGCCAACAACGTCGCGGCCGGCCAAGAGGGGAGGGATGGTGGCGGCCTGAATGGCAGACGGTGTTTCGTAGCCGACATCTTTGAGCGCTTTCAGCACGGCATCGCTGAGGCCAAGATCGGAGAAGTTGAGGGTTTCGCTGGCAGTGTCTGCCTCTGGTGCTGGGGTTGTTTCGTGAGGCGTCATATAAGTAACGGTACTCGTATGTAAGGGCGGCACCTCCCGCCCTCGCGGAGGGTGGGAAATATTCGCTTTGCGACTATCGAAGCTGAGCTTTTCCTCAAGCTGACTTGCAATTGATTCTCTTGTAGGACATCCTACAGGAGGTGAATGCACCAACACCGTTTCTCCTGTCGTGGTGGCAGGCGAAACCGGTGTGCACAGTGTGACGAAATAGGGACAAAGATGTTCGAAACGATTCAGGAACCCGGGGTGACCCCGGGCAGCACAGTGAACCGACTAGAAATCGTTGGCGCGGCAAAAACCTACGGATCGACCCTCGCAGTGCGCGAAGTGACGGTCTCCTTCGATTCCTCCCAAGTCACTGCCGTCGTTGGTGGCAACGGTGCGGGCAAGTCAACGCTCATGAAAATGATCGCCGGCGAAGTCGACCCGGATGCCGGTCAACTCCTGCTCAACGGTCAAGCCCTGGTCACCGGGAGCTACAGCCCGGCCAAAGCCCACGAGGCGGGCATCCGCATCGTTCACCAAGAACTTTCCCTCTTTGGCAGCCTGACGGTCGCCGAGAACTTTTACGTCGAGCAGGGCAGTGGCCGTTCGGTCGGCCTGCGCTGGCGCAAAGATGCCAGCATCACGGCAGACCGCGCCCTGAGCGAAGGCTTCGGAAGCCGCCACCGCATCACAGCGGGCGCCAAAGTTGACCAACTCAACGCTGGCCAACAGCAGATGGTCGAAATTGCTCGCGCCGCCAGTGCCCCTGGCCTGCGCGTCCTCATCCTTGACGAGCCGACCTCCGCCCTCGGCCTCGAATACATTGACTTGCTCGCGAAGTATGTTCGTGACCTTCAGGCTCGCGGCATCGTGGTGCTGTTCATCACCCACAAGATGAGCGAGCTTCCCAAGCTCACCGACCGCATCGTGGTGATGCGTGAGGGGGCTCTCGTCGCCGACATGCTCACCAAAGAATCGACCACCGAGGGCCTGCTGTCGATCATGCTGGGTGGTGCTGCTGGTGCTGCTGGTGTAGCGACCGCGGCGGGCGCGCCGACCTCAGAAGCTGGCACCGCAACGGTGGCCACCACCAAGGCTCCGGTCTCCGCCGATGCAAAAGTTCTCGTCTCCGTCACCGGTACCCGCGCACAGATTGCCAGCGACATCCGGGTCAACGCCGGCGAGGTCGTTGGCCTCGTGGGCCTGCAGGATGCCGGTCAAGAAGACCTGCTCCGTGCCATCCAGACCCGCTCCGATAAGAGCATTTCGCGCCCGGTGCGCTCGGCTTACGTCACCGGTGACCGCAAGAATGAGGGAATCTTCCCGCTGTGGGATTCCGAACGCAACCTTGTCGTGAGCGAAGTTGTTGGGCGCGGCGCGTGGAAGCCGTTCCGGCTGAGCCAGCTTCACACCATCGCAGCTCCGTGGTTCGAACGCCTCAACCTCTCCTCCGTGGCGGCGAAAAAGAACATCGCCGCCCTCAGCGGTGGCATGCAGCAAAAAGTGTTGTTCGCCCGGGGCCTTGCCACCGACGCCGAACTGTTGTTGCTCAACGACCCCACACGTGGGGTCGACCTCGCCACCAAGAACGATATGTACCAGCTGGTGCGGGATGCCGCCGCGAGCGGCAAGGGCGTGCTCTGGTATTCGAGTGAAGACTCCGAGATGCGCCACTTCGACCGGGTCTACGTTATGCACGACGAAGCGGTGGTTGCCGAATTTGTCGGCGCTGATACCCCCAGCGACGTGATCATGAAGTCGGCCTTCGCCTCGCAAGACACCGCGCGAATCACCTTGGCCCAGCCGACTACCCGCCAAAAGATCGGACGATTCTTGGGCGGGCTGTCGCGCCAGCCTTGGATCTTCGCGCTCATCGGGCTGGTTGCGGTTCTCGGTGTCATCGACTCCAAACAGCACATTTTGACCTACTACTTTGGGCTGGGGCTTGTTCTCACCCTCGCACCGGTGCTTGCCGTTGCGGCAACCTCCCAAATGTTTATTCTGACGGTCGGTGATATCGACCTGGGAATCGGGGCCTTCATGGGGCTGATTGGCGTCATCGCCGCGACCAGCCTCGCGACCGATCCGTTGATCGGCATTGTGGCGATCATCGGGGCAATTGTGCTCTACCCCCTGCTGGCATGGTTCTTACGGGTGCGGCAGTTCCCTGCCCTGGTCGCAACGTTGGCGATGTCGTTCGTCTACGGTGGTCTCGCCCTCACGATCCTTCCGGATGTCGGTGGGCAGGTGCCCGACTGGCTGGCAGCGGTTTCGCGCATTCAGACCCCGTTCATCCCGTTCCCCATTGTGGTGCTGGTCATCGTCGGCTTCGCCGCCTGGTACATCGTTGAGCGAACCGCTTTGGGCACGAGAATTCGAGCCCTCGGCTCCAACCAAAGTGCCTTGGAATCCTCCGGCTGGAGCGTCACGGTTGTGAAGGTCTCCGCCTACACCTTGGCCGGAATCACTGCGGCGATCGCCGGGCTCCTGTTTGCCGGAATCGCCACCTCCGGTGATGCGGCAGCGGCCGACGGCTACACCCTCATGAGCATCGCGGCAGTCGTCGTCGGCGGTTGTGAGTTTCTGGGCGGCAAGGTTTCACCGCTCGGCGTGGTTCTGGCAGCGACCCTTCTCTCGTTGATGGGCGTGCTGCTCGGAGTGCTCTCGGTGCCGCCACTGTTCACCGCCGCCTCCACCGGCGTGCTGCTCCTGCTGGTCATGGGGCTCCGTCGTCTTGTCAAGCAACCACGAAGGGTCTGAACACTATGAGCACGCCAACCACAACTCAGAGCCCTTCGGTCTCCACCGACGATGTGACCGCTCCAACCAGCGTCCTGACCCGAATTATCGCGGTGATGAGAACCCGTTCTTGGACGGTCGCGGTCATCGCGAGCCTCATCATTCTGGTGATCTTGCTGCCGATGTCTCAGCGCAATGGGCTCGACTTACTGATCTCCAACATGTACCTCTCGAGCTTCATCGCCATCGCGGCTCTCGGTCAGATGCTGGTGGTCTCCACCGGGCGCGGAGCGATCGACCTGTCGATTCCCTACACGATCACCCTCTCGGTCTACATTGCGACCATCATTCAGGATGGTGGGGACAAGAACATTCTCGCCTCCATCGGAGCAACCCTCCTGGTGGGAGTCACCGTCGGGGCGATCAACGGGTTCGCCGTGGTTGTGCTGCGGGTGCCGGCGATGGTTGCCACCCTCGCGGTCGGGTTTATCGCGCAGTCGGTCGTGCAGATCATCTCCAGCAACGGTGGCCACGCCGGCTCGAGCCCCGCCATCGCCGCTGCCTCGCGTGGCAACATTCTTGGAATCCCGATCTTCGTGGTGATCGCCGTCGTGGTCGCTGTCATCATCGCCGCCATACTCTTTCGCACCGGCTTCGGTCTCAGCCTCATCGCGACCGGACAGAACGACGATTCGTCTCTATTGGCGGGCCTTCGCCCCGGCGCAGCGCGGTGGATCGCGTTCATGCTCAGCGGTGGCCTCGCCGCAACCGCCGCAATTTTGCTCGGCGGCTACAGCGGGGGAGCCTCGCTCGGAGTCGGCGCAAGCTTCCTCATCTCCACCATCGCTGCGGTGGTTCTCGGCGGCACCCTCATGTCGGGCGGTTCCCCCACCGTCGCTGGCACTTTGGCGGGCGCGCTGCTTCTCACCCTGTTGGTGACCCTCACCAACACCCTCCAGGTCTCAACGGGAACTCGTTCCCTGATTGAAGGCCTCGTAATCCTCACTGCACTCGGTATCGGCGCACGGTCGCGCCGCTAAGACCTGTAGTGAACACCAAAAAAACACATCACAATTCTGAAAGGTTACACAGATGAAAATCGCAAAAATCGCGCGCATCGCAGTGCCGCTTGCTGTCGCAAGCGCCCTCATGCTAGCCGGATGCTCTGCCTCCAGCGGCGGAACCGCCAGCGCGGGCGACGCAAAGTCACCGGGCTCCATCGTCTTGTCGAACTCCTTCATCGGCAACGCCTGGCGCCAGACCATGGTCGATGACGTCAACAAGTCGGCTGCTGACGCAAAGATGGCTGGCCTCGCGTCAGACCTCAAGGTCGTCAACTCCAACAACGATGTTGCCGGACAGATCTCCCAGATCCAGTCGCTGATCCTCGAGAAGCCCAAGGTCATCCTTCTTCTCGCCGCATCACCGACCGCCCTCAACGGCGTCATCCAGACCGCCTGCGACGCTGGCATCAAGGTTGTCGCTTTCGATGCAACCGTCACGGCACCGTGTGCCTACAACCTCGCACCCGACTGGGTGGCCTTCGGCCACGAGACCATGAAGGTCGTTGCCGACAAGATGGGCGGCAAGGGTAACGTCATCCTCGTTCACGGAGTCGACGGCACCGATGTTGACCTCGGAATGTTCAAGGGCTGGAAAGAAGAGCTCACCAGCAACTACCCGAACATCAAGATCGTCAGCGAAGTTAAGGGCAACTGGGATGACGCGACGACTCAGTCGGCAGTCAGCGCAGTTCTCTCCACCGCAGGCAAGGTTGACGGCGTTATGGCTTACGTCAGCTCCTACGGCGTGACGCAGGCCTTCGCTGCGGCAAGCCTGCCGATTCCGGTTGTGTACGGAAGCAACCAGGGCACCTTCCTCAAGTGGTGGGCCGAGCAGAACAAGGCCAACGGTTACTCCACGCAGAGCGCCATGGAAGGCCCTGCAATCTCGCAGGCCGCCTACTGGATCGGTGTCAACTTGGCCAACGGTAAGGACTTCGACAAGAAGCTCGTCTACCCGACCTTCCAGGTGACCGACGCCACCGTTGCTGACGTTGCAGCCAAGACGGCTAACGACGCTTTCGCGGACCAGGTCTGGACCGAGGCTGACGTTCTGAAGACGTGGCCTACCAAGTAGTAGTCGCTTTCGCACCACCAGCACAATAAACTGCGAATTATTTTCGCAAACCATGGGGTGGCTTCGGCAGGCAGTACCGCTACCGGAGCCACCACCACGGTCGATCACCACGGTCGATCACCACTGTCGAACACCACACACCACAGGAAAGGTTGGGAACAACGATGCAAGTTCGGAAGTCACTCACCGAGACCGTGTTGGAAGGCCTACTCGACAGCATCCTGGGGGAAGAACTCTCGGCAGGCTCAGCGTTGCCAGCCGAAGCTGACATCGCCACCGCCCACAACGTCAGCCGCGTCACCGTTCGCGAAGCATTGAAGACGTTGCAGGCCGGAAACGTCGTCACAATTCGCCGGGGGGTGGGAACCTTCATCAACCCACCCGAAGAGTGGACCTCCCTCGAAACCGTCCTGCTCTATGCCTCGCGCAACTCGTCGGCAGCAACAGCCGCCGCCGACCTGATCGAGGTGCGCCGGATGGTCGAAACCGGAGCCGCAGCGCTGGCCGCCCGTCACCGCACCGACGGTGACCTCGCGAAACTCGACGGCCACATCGCCGAAATGGTCGCCGCGTCAGCCGACAACGATGTTGCCGCCTTTGTGCAGGCCGACATCGCCTTTCACGACGTTATTCTTCGCGCCTCGCACAACCTTTTTGTTCCCGTGCTGTTCGAACCGCTCGGTCGACTGCTTCGCGATAACCGCGCTCGCACCTCCGCAGTGCCGCAGATTCAGCGGAACGCGATCGCCATGCACCGCGGAATCCTCACCGCCCTCACCGCTGGTGACACCGAGCGTTCCCGCCGTGCGATGGACAAGCACATGGACCAGACAATCGACGACCTCGAGACGTACATCCTGCACGCCGCAGACCACGCCGCAGACCACGCTGCAGAGCACGGCTCTGGGCGTGCCTCTGGGCACGCCTCGGCGTGAACCACGAAAGCTCCCAACCCATGAATGATTCTGCTCTGACTACCGATTCCGAGCGCGCGATCGACGAAGAAACTCTTCTCGCGAATTACCCGGCCTCGAAGCCGACGCCCTCGACCCAGCTTGCCGCAATCGCTGCCGAAGCCGGTTCCTTTCTCATCGTCATCGATGATGACCCCACCGGGAGTCAGTCGGTCGCTGATGTGCCGGTGCTCACCTCCTGGAGTGAACCGGATCTTGCGTGGGCCATGGCTCAGAACCGCCCGGTTATCTTCGTGCTCACCAACAGCCGCAGCGTTGATGCGGCAACCGCCGCGCTCCGCAACGAAGAGGTTGTCACCAATGCCACTGCGGTTGCGCAGGCAGCGGGTTACCGGCTCACCTTCCTCAGCCGGAGTGACTCGATCTTGCGCGGACACTTTCCGCAAGAAACCGATGCGATCGCCCGAGCATCCGCGCGCGTCGGGGCACCCGCCATCGACGGTGTCGTGCTGGTTCCCGCCTTCCCAAGTGCCGGGCGCGTCACCGTTGGCGGCGTTCACTACCTGCGCAGTGCTGGCGAGTTGATCCCGGTCGCCCAGACTCAGTTCGCGAAAGACCCCAGCTTCAGCTTCGCCCATTCCCGCCTGAGCGAATACGTTGAGGAGAAAACAGAGGGGCGCGTTCGTGCTGCGGATGTCCTACTCATCGGCCTCGCCCTGATCAGATCAACTCCCGAAGCTATCGCTGACCACCTCTCCGGCGTTGCTGGCGGTCGCGTCATCGTCGCCGACTGTGTCACCGATGATGACCTGCGGGCGTTGTGTCTTGGCCTCGCCCTCGCCGAGGCGCGCGGACAAGTGTTTCTATATCGCACGGGGCCCGCCTTTGTTGGTGCCCGAATCGGTCAGCCACAGCCGGAACCCCTCGACGTGAGGACGGTGCTGATCGGAGCAGAAGCTCGTGAATCGGGTGGCCTCGTGGTTGTCGGCTCCCACGTCGACCTCACCAACCGGCAGTTGACGAGTCTTCGGCTCGCGCGGCCAGACATGCTGGACATCGAACTTCACGTGGATCGTCGCGACGAGCCGGGCTACCTCGAGGGCATCGTCGAGACCATCACTCACGAGCTCCCCACGGGAGACGTGATTGTTCGCACCAGTCGGGCCCTAGAGACGGGCAGTGATGCGGAGGAAAGCTTGCACATCGCGCGAGCGGTGTCCGCAGCGGTATCCGGAATTGTTCATGCGGTCGCCTCCGCCGTGCGGCCTCGGTTCGTCATTGCCAAGGGGGGCATCACCTCCAACGATGTTGCCTCCGAAGGGCTCGACATTCGCCGAGGCACCATCCGCGGCCCGCTCCTGCCTGGCCTGGTTTCGCTCTGGCAACCAGCCGAAGGCCTCGCCGCCGATATTCCTTACGTCGTTTTCCCTGGCAACGTGGGTGACGACGACGCCCTCCTCGCCGTCGTCACAGCGTTGTCTCTCCACCAGTGGCCGTTACCCCGCTCACCCGACCCCGCGCTTCACGCTTTACAACTCAAAGGAAACCCGCCCATGAATGAATCGACCACGCCGGTCGTCGCAGTGCTCGGTCTCGGCGCGATGGGGTTGCCGATGGCGCTCCGCCTCGCCGAAACCTTTCCGGTGCACGGTTTTGACCTCAGTGCCGAGCGCCTAGGTCTTGCCGCCGATGGGGGAGTGCGCACTTTCGAGTCAGCTCGTGCCGCCTCGGAGAAGGCCGACATCGTGCTCATCGCGGTGCGTAACGGTAGCCAACTCAACGATGTGCTTTTCGGCGAGAACGGCATCGCCGAGGTTCTGCGCGCGGGTGCCACCATCATGATGACCAGCACCGTGGGCCTCAATGCGGTCAAGGATGTTGCGGTGCGCCTCGAAGCGCTCGACCTCCTGTTTGTGGATGCCCCGCTCAGCGGTGGGCCCGCCCGCGCCCGCCTCGGCGACCTGCTCATTGTGGTCGGTGCCTCTGACGACGCTTTGGCGGTCGTCCAGCCGCTCCTGGATCGTCTCGCGTCGACGTTGAGCATCGTCGGCCCGCACGCCGGTGACGGCCAAGCCTTCAAGACGGTCAACCAGCTTCTTTGCGGCGTTCACATTGCGGCCGCCGCCGAAGCCCTCGCTTTGGCCGAATCGTTGGGGTTGGATGTCGCCAAGACTCTCGCCCTCCTCAACACCGGAGCCGCGGCATCCTTCATGCTGGGCGACCGCGGACCCCGCATGGTGGAGGTGCTCGAAGGTGCCGAGCCCCAGGTGCTGAGCCGCATCGACATTTTCGTTAAAGACATGGGGATCGTCGCTGATGCCTCCCGCGCCAACGACGTGCCGACGCCTCTCGCCTCGATTGCCGAGCAGATGTTCCGCATTGGAGCCACTCGTGGGCTCGGTACGGTCGATGACTCCTCGGTAATCAAGGTCATCACGAGCGACCGCTAACGACCAGGCTGGCTTCTTGCTAGAGCGAGAAGTCGAGCGAAATGAGGTCGGCACGATGCCAGGTGGCGAATTTTTCGACCACCCGGCCGTTGTTGTCGACGGTTACTCCCTCGAGCAGGAGCACGGGCGCCCCCGGAGGGATGCCGAGGGTTGAGGCCAATTCCTCGGTGGCGGCAGTCGCCCGCACGTGACGCGTACCGCCGGAGAACGTCGCGCCGAACGAGCGTTGCATCGTCTCGTGAAGGGAGGCATTGATCAATTCTGCGGCGGTCAGCGAATCGCAGAGGGGGAGTGGCAGCCAGGTGCGGATGAACGCGATCGGCGTGCCATCGACGAAGCGGACGCGTTCCAGCACGAGGGTTCCGGTCGCATCCGCGTCGAATTCACTGATCGGCATCGGTTGGTGCTCGAAGGAAACCACCGCTGTTGTGATGGTCGAACCCGCACCGGTCAACTGGGCGGCAAGCCCCATCTGGCTCTGAGCGAGACGGTGATAGGTGGTCGAACTGGTGACGGTGCTCCCGCTGCCCTTTAGCCGCTCAATCAGCCCCAGCGCGGTGAGGCTCGCCAGTGCCTGCCGCACCACCGAACGAGCAATGCCGAACGTTTCCTGGAGTTCTGCCTCACTCGGCAGGCTCGACCCCGTCGGGTACACCCCGTTGCGGATGTCGCCGCTCAACACGCTCGCCAGCTGGCTGTGCAACGGCACACCGCTCGTGCGGTCGAGACTGCGGAGCACGGTGGGTAACGGGCCAGCGGCTCTGCCGGTCAACGGCTTAGGCGCCCTGGGTGAGGGCGGCGACGTGCGACCAGCCGGGAGCGAGTGCCGCCGCCCGCTGGCAGGAGAGCACCAGGCTCGCCTCGCGGGCAATACCGGTGCCGGCAATGTCGAAGGCGGTGCCGTGGTCGACGGAGACTCGCACCACCGGGAGGCCGACGGTGATGTTCACCCCGTCGTCACCGAAAACGGCTTTGAAGGGCGCATGACCTTGGTCGTGGTAGCAGGCGACCACGACGTTCCACTTCCCTTTGATCGCTGCCGGGATGAGGGCATCCGCGGGCAGGGGGCCGAACGCATTGATGCCGGCTTCGCGGGCTGCTGCGACCGCCGGGGCCAGAATGTCGGCATCCTCGTCACCGAACAGGCGGTTCTCGCCAGCGTGTGGGTTGAGGCCGGCCAGCGCGATCGGCTCGTCCGGCTTGCCGAGCGCCGTGGTGAAGGCGGCGGCGAGGGCCAAGACGTCGCGCGTGCGCTCCAGCGTCACATCGTCGATGGCACGACGGAGCGACACGTGGGTGGTGAGGTGGAAGAAGTAGAGGTCGCCGGCAGAGAGCACAAGACTGAAGTTCTCGACCCCAAACTGGTGAGCGAGCAACTCAGTGTGGCCCGGCCAGTTGTGGCCGCCCGCGTGCATTGCTGCCTTGTTGAGCGGCGCGGTGACAATCGCATCCGCCTTGCCCGCCTTCACCAAGTCGCACGCAGCCACCACAAAACGGTAGGCACCGTCGCCGGCAGCGGCGCTGAGTTCTCCGATCGGAACATCCCCGAGCGAGGGTCCATCCTGCACCAACTCGATCAGGTTGGGGTCGTTGACGGCATCCCGCGGGTTCTCGATTACCCGAAGTTGAGCGGGATCGAAGCCGGCGAAGACCATGCCGCGGCGCATCGCGTCGGCGTCTCCAACGACCACGGGGATGCACTCGTCGCGCAGTTCCGGATGAGCGAGCAACGTCTTGGCGGTGATCTCCGGCCCCNCCCCGGCCACGTCGCCGAGGGTCAGGGCGATAACGGGAAGACTCATGCGTGATCCTTTGGTTGGGGTTGGGGTTGGGGTTGGGGTTGGGGTGTTTGTTGATGAAGTTCGGTGAGAATGTCGTTGAGGTGCTGGTCGTGCCCGAAACCACCGGAGCGCGTCGCGATTGTGATGCCGTGGGCTTCACCGCCGCGAAGAAACCCGACGGGAACACCAGCGAGGATTTCGCCGCTGATTCGGATGCTGTCGGCGCCGAGTTCTCGGAGCAAAGCACTGGCGCCGTCACCGCCGACGATGAGCAGCGAATCGAAGTTGCCGGTGCGGAGCAGGGTGGCCGCCAACAGCGCTGACTGGTTCGCGATTGTCGCGGCCAGCGCCTCGTCGACCTTGAGCGTCGACGGTTCGCGGTCGGTGGTCGTGACGACGACGAGGCGTTGGTCGGTCGGCGCAGTGGTGGCCAGAGTCGATTCATCGACGTGAACCGTGACCTCCGCTCTGACGGCTTGGAGCACCGCCAGTTGTTTTCGTGCGGCGGGATGCAGTGACGTCATAAAGATAAGCGTTGACGGGGTGCTCATCACGGCCTTGCCAGGGATGGAATCTGGAGCGTCAGGGATCGCGCTGCGCGACAGGAGAGCCCGACGGGCGATCGCGCCGGCGAGTCCGGCCGATCCGACCGCCACCGCACTGTTTGCCGTGGTGCTCTCGAACGCCGCCAGCGCTTCGGCGAGGGCATCGAGCTCGGCGTCCGTGCTGGCATCCACGCAGATGTTGGAAGGGATTCCGGGCTGAGCGTCACGATCGTGCTTCACGAGGGCTGCGGTGAGGCCGCCGGCAGCGGCGATCGTGGCAGGCTCTAGATAGGTGGAGCCCGCGAAAATGTCGGTGATTGTTGCCGAGGCGGCGGAGGCGAGCGGGTCAGTCGCGGCCGCGGAGTGGGTGATTGGCAAAAGGTGGTCGAGTACTTCGCCCCCGTGCATCGTTCTGCCCATGATTGGTAGCGCCGGGCAGATTACGGCGAAAGCGCGGGGCACCCAGGTGCGCCTCGCCTCAAGTACGCCGTCGAGGTGAGCCGCGGGTTGTCCCCGCAGAGTTGAATCGACTTTCACGAAAAGCGTGTCGGCATTCGAGCGTTCGGCGGTTGCTTCCCTCGCTCTGTTGTGGGCCTCCGCGGCGGTCATCGCTCGAGAAGCCGTGGACACGGCCACGGCGTAGGAACCCTCGTCACTCGTGCTGTGATTTTCGCCGAGGGGGAAGAGCGTGACAGACGAGCCGAGCGCGCTGAAGGCGACAGCGCTGTCGAGGGCACCGGTCAGGTCGTCGGCGATGATCGCGATTGGGTGATTCACGCCGCGTCCTTTCCCAATAAGATGTACGTACAGATTATCTGTATGTTGACCCTACAACACGAAGCCAGCACTGCCCGTCACCCCACTGGAGGTATGCAATGTCCGCAGCACTCGCGCCGATCATCGGTCTCGACGGACTCGTTGCCGCGGGCTCAGCGCCCGAGGTTGTCACGACCGGAGCAATCTGGGCTGAGGGCATCCTGTACCTGCCGGCGACTCACACCATCCGCTGGAGCGATATTCCCGCGAACCGCATCATGCAGCACGACCTCAGCACGAACGAGACCAGCGTCTACAGCGCCGACGCCGAATTCACCAACGGTCGCACCCTCGACCTCGACGGCTCGGTGGTGCAGTGCTCCCACGGGCACCGCAGCATCGAACGTGATCGTGACGGCGTGGTGACCCCCGTAGTCGAGTCGTGGAACGGCGTGCCGTTCAACTGCCCCAACGATGTGGTGGTTGCGGCCGACGGTTCGATCTGGTTCACCGACCCGCCCTACGGAATCATCTTCGCGCGCGAAGGCCACGGGGGAACGCGCCAATACGGTGACCACTACGTTTTTCGCCACGACGAGAAGACGGGTGAAACTCGCCCGGTGATCATGGACGTGGAGGAGCCCAACGGTCTGGCGTTCTCCCCAGACGGCACGATTCTTTATGTGGCCGACAGCTCCGCGATCCCTCAGGATGCCGACGTCAAGCTTCCCGGCATCGGCAATCGCCACATCCGGGCCTACGACGTGATCGGCTCACGCTGCAAAAACGGTCGCACCTTCGCCACCGTGGAGGTTGGGGTTCCCGACGGTTTGCGTGTCGACGCCAACGGTAACGTCTGGACTTCCGCCGCCGACGGCGTGCACGTGTACTCGCCTGCGGGAGAGAAGCTGGGCAGCATCCCGATTCCTGAAGTAGTTGCCAACCTAAGTTTCGGCGGCCGTGACGGCACTGAGTTGTTCATCGCCGCCACTACCAGCATCTACCGGATCAGCACCATGACCACCGACGCGGGCCACCGCGCACGCTAACGAAGAGGCTTGCGCGCAACGCCACCAACCAACCGCACCAAGACGGTCGCGGTGATCGCCCCGGCCGCGAGTACGCTGGCCAGCACGATGAGTTGGAAGCGTCCGGCCTCGAGCGGTGACGCTCCGCCGAAGATTGCGCCCACAAATGCGCCGGGTAGCACCACGATTCCGGTGGTGCGAGTCTGGTCGATCGACGGCACGAGGGCGGAGAAGACGGATTCGCGAGCGAGCCAGCGGGTCGACTCGAGGGGGGTTGCGCCGAGCGCGAGCCAGCCTTCAACCTCATCCCAGCGATCGGTGACGGTTGCGGTGAAAGACCGAGACGTCAGGGTGGCAATGCTCATGGTGTTGCCGATGACAATGCCACCGACCGCCAAAACGTAGCGGGGGGAGAACTCAACCGCCCCGGTGGAGAAGACCACGCCGATGACGACCAGGTTACCCAGAAGCATCGCGGTGCCAACTGGCACTGCTCGCGACACTACTCGCGACACTACTCGCGACACTGCTCGCGTTGCTGGCGCTTTGGTGCGGCGGACAACCGTCCAGACTGCCGCGACAAACATCACCACAAGGCCGACGCCAACCCACAGTGGGTCAGCGAGGATTCCCGCGAGCACCAGACTGAGGGCTGCCAGTTGAATTGCCGCTCGGGCGATCGCCGACGTGGCGGCCCACGGATGGCGGATGCGGCCGGTAATGAGCGCCGCTGTTGACGCTCCAGCGAGCAGAATGATGGCGACAGTAGTCGGTAACCACTGTGAGAGTGTGACGTTCATCCGGCCCTACTGAAAGCTTTCCGGGAGCACAACGTTTGCGGGAACAGCAGCCCCACTCGAAAACAGGGGAGCAATCTGGGTGGGGGTGTAGCCGGCAATGCCGCAACCGATTTCGGTGAATAGGAACTCCAGCTCCGGATGCTTCCGCGCGTAGTCCAGAAACGTTGCTACTTCGGCGGCGATGGTCGGCAACCCGCTCATCGTGTCGATGGCATAACTCTGCCCGTGGTGGCCGTGGCCTTTGCCCCAGACCGCACCGAACTTCTCCTGCGCGGTGCGGGCGGCCCCGCCGCCGTGGTGCCCCCTCGCGTTCGAACCGAACACGAACACCTGGTTCGGCTCGAGGNGGGTGATGATCATGTTTCTGAGCCTAGCCGTCGGTTGGGAGGGACCTCGAGTGTCTGCGTTGTCACGGAAACAAAGAAGTGAGGGCTCGGCAGCACCGCCGAACCCTCACTGGTTTTGGTCGACACCCCAGAAACTGGGGCGGCGAACACTGGTGCGCCTGAGCGCTTAGGCGACAGCCTTGCGACGACCCGCAACAACGAACAACCCAGCGGCGGCGAGGAGTGCGACGATACTGCTGATGCTCAGCAGCACGGTCACTCCCGAATCGACTCCGGTGCTTGCCAAGGTAGCGGCAGCTGAGCCGGTTGCCGTGGAGCCACCGGTCGAACCACCGGTTGAGCCACCCGTACCGGGATCGGACGGGTCGCTGGGGTCGGGCGACGGGGCGGCGTAGAAGTTGGTCGAGGTAAAGAACGCGTTCGTACCGGAGAACCCGAGCGGGTCGCTGTAGGTGTGGATGACAGCGCCGGTCCAGTCGCTGATCGTGCCGGAAGCAAGTTCGCTCCAGGTGTTCGAGTAGAACGTTCCGTCCTTGGCTATGACGAGGTTGTAGCTGTAAGTGTTGAAGGCACTGACGTGGGATTCGATTCCCGTCGATGGTGCCATCGAGTACACATCGCCGCTGAAATCATTTTGGCCGTAGAGCGTGCCGGTGCTCGGATCGATGGCCATCCAGTCGTAGTACATGCTCATTGCCGGGCCGACTGGTGTGGTAATTCCGGTTGCCGGGGCGAAGGTCGCGAAGTACGAGTCGTTATTGACCGCAGTTTGAACGCTGACATAGCCGGTGCCGTCTGCTGCGATGGTCATTGAGTTACAGCGATTGATCGGCTGACCTGCAATGGAGCCACTCAGTCGGTTTGCGGTGTCGTGTCCGTGACCGTTGGTGAGGTCGACAGTGAAGAGTTCGCAGGTGCTGTCGATGACGTAAAGAATGTCGCTGGTCGGATCGAGCGCTCCGGCCATTGCCGAGGTGATGCCAGTGCCTGTTCCGACTGCGATCGACGAACCATCCACTGCAGAGACGCTGTACAGAATGCCCGGGGCTGAGTCAGCAATTGCCCAGAGGGAGATGGGTGCGGGAGTGATTGCCTCCGCTGCCAAGGTCNCCCCGCCGAGGGTGAGCATCGCCGTTGCGGCGGTGATGGTTAGGGCGGTCATAGCTTGTGACACTGTTAGTCCTTAGGGTGCGTGGGGTTAGTGCAGGTTTGGTGCAGGTAGCGCGTTGCAGGGTGCAGGGTGCAGGTTGCGCGTTGCAGGTTGAGCGTTGAATCGGCGGTGAAAGTCGAACGATATTTAACAAACGCTGAATCCTATCCATTTTGTTGTCGTTGTGTGTGAACCTTCGGTAGGCAAGACCTCACAAGCCACGTACGCTCGAACGGTGCCCATCACTAGCTCGCCGCCTCGGCTTCCCCGCGCCGCCTGGCAGGAACGCGAGCAAGCACACCAACACCGAGCGGATGCCTTCACCAGCGGCTACCGCGAGCGGGCCGGAACCACCGTCACCCACCCGGTCGACGACTTCCTGTTCACCTACTACCCGCTGCGCCCGGGGTTGCTGCGCCGGTGGCATCCGGGGGCCGGGGTCGTGCTGGAGCATGCCGCCGACCTGGATCGTGCGGGTTGGAAGTGGTACCAGCGGCACCCGGGGGATGCGGAGCATAACCTCAGCGTCGACGCCGCCGCTTTCGTGGAGCGCAACGAGCGCAGCATCCGGTTCATCGTGTCGCTCCTGTCGGTGACGGCAGCGCGCCCGGCCAACCTCGGTTGTTTCGGACTGCACGAGTGGGCAATGGTTTATCGTGCCGGCGAGGCCAGTACCGCTGACGTCTTGGCCCACGTGCCAGCACCAGCACCAGCACCAGCACCAGCCACAGCACCAGCCGCAACGCCAGCCGCGGTCTCCACCAACGCTCGAAGTCTCGTCGCTGTCCACGCGGACCCGCGTGGGGGCGGCCGCCGCCACGACGTTCCGTTGCGCCTCGGCCAGGTCGCCACCGATGCCGTGGTCGAGTCGCACAACATCTCCTGCACCCACTTCGACGCCTACCGCTTCTTCACCCCGGATGCCCTGCCACTCAACCGGGCGCCCCTCACCCGCGAATCGCAGCCGCAGTTGGAGCAGCCCGGCTGCCTGCACGCCGGCATGGACGTCTACAAGTGGGCGACTAAGCTCGGGCCACTCATCCCCGGAGAACTGCTTCTCGACTGCTTCGAGTTGGCGCGCGACATCCGTCAGCTCGACATGCGCGCCTCACCGTACGATCTCGGCGACTGGGGTTACACGCCCATCGCGATCGAGACTCCGGAGGGCAAGGCTGAGTATTCCCGGCAGCAGGCGGCCTTCGCCGAGAGTGGCAACGTGCTCCGTGTGCGGGTCGTCGCTGCTGTCGCCGGGCTTCTGCCCGCGAACGACTGACACGGCGTCCGTGCACCAGCGGTTGCTCTGGTGTTGCGTAAAACAGGAATCCGTGTGGTTGGTGTTGCGTAAAACAGGAACCTGTGGGGCTGGAGTGGCTAGTGTGGCGGAATTCGGGGCAAATCGACGCGGAAACGCCCGGCCAGCCACACACATTCCTGTTTTACGAAAGTGCTCGCACGCAGAAGTACAGATTCAGGCCGAGATGCGGTTGAAGACGAGGGTCGGAGCTCGAGCGCGTGCACAGGCAGAGGCGCGGGCGTGGGTTTGACGGGTTAGCGCAGGCGAAGCCGGAGCCGCAGGCGGAGCCGCAGGCGGGNGCGGATGCGCGAGCCCCGCCAAGCGGCGCTAGCGAGAGCTTTCGTGGTGGGCGATACCGGACTCGAACCGATGACCTCTTCCGTGTGAATGACAAAAAGGGTTAAAAGTGGGTGGAACGGTGTTGCAGTAAAAGTGGCTCTGATCAGGTGTTTATGTGCTTTCGCGGGGTACTAATCGAAGTGGTTGAAAGGCCACTATTTCCGAAGTTTGTGGCCCGTTTGTGGCCCGTGGGTCGGTCAGTGCTGCTTCGATGTCGGCGTGCTCAGCGGGCGCTAGGTGTGCGTAAATCTCTGTCGTGGTGATGCTGGCGTGGCCGAGTAGCTGCGCAATGCGGGAGAGTGAAACCCCGGCCTGTACAAGCCAGCTCGCGTAGGTGTGGCGGAGGTCGTGGAGGGTCGCTCCGAGGTGACCAAGGCCAGCATCTTTCAGTGCTGGGGCGAGGACTCGTTGGGAGAAGTTGCGGTCACTCTGTGCCCCACCACGAGCGGCAGGGAAGGCGAGGGGGCCGGGGCAACGTCCGTCGCGGTGTTTCACGCCACAAGGTTCGTGGCCGGTGGTCAGGATGAGTTCAACGACTGACCACGGCCTGACCGGAATTGACCGCTGGTGTTTTCCTTTCGGATATGGCTTGATCTCTTTGCCCTGATTCGAGAGGACGTTGCTGATCGTGACGGTGCCAGCGGTGATGTCGAGTTGTGCGACGTGGAGCCCGGCAAGTTCTCCCCACCTGATGCCGGTGCCAACAAGGAAGTCGAGAGTGGCCCTGTCTGCCTGCCTGAGGACTTTTGACCGGATGAGTGCGTACTGCTCGCGGGTGAGGAATACTTCTCGCCCTTTGGGGACTGGGGGAAGTTTGATGCGGGTTGCAGGGTTTGCGTCGAGCAACTCTTTATCAACAGCTGAGGACAGGGAGGACACGAAGAGGTTGAGGATCCGGCGGGCCGAGGCTGGTTTGAGTGTGTACGGCTTATCTTCGGTTCCATTGTTGCGGGTCACGAGCTGGGTGGCCCATGCCTGGACTGCGTGGCGGGTGATCCGGTCTAGTGGGACGTTTGCCCAATCCGGGGCGATGTTCTTGTTGACCATGCTTTGTTCGCTGCTGGTGTCTGGTTCGATTGCACGGGTTGGCCACCATTCTTCGCACCATTCGCCCCACGTGGGCATTGGTGCTGATGGGTCGCGCCAGCTTGCTTTGCGTGATGCGGCTTCGGCAACGTTCCCGGCTCTTCTCGCGTCGCTTTTTCTGGCGAACATTCCGGCGCTGAGTTCTCGCCCGTCGGCTGTTCGGTAGCGGGCTTGCCATCTTCCGCTTTCGCGTTGACGTGGTTCAGCCATCGGATTCACGTTCTGCGAGGCGTTCCATGGCGGCGGCGATGAGGATTCCGGCAGCGGCGAACGCTTCGGGTGAGGGCTTCGAGCTCATTCGGCGTGCGCCTTTCTGGATTGTCGGTTGTAGATGTAAGCGTTGGTCATGGGTCCAACCTTTTTATCTAATTCACCTAAATGGGGGGGGGGGGGGGGGG
>JGI24890J29729_1000349_pt1 | contig 31994 bp, 21 predicted proteins | sample FreactcultureFD7_FD_29729 | JGI IMG/M metagenome (IMG submission 29729)
TGGCCTTAAGACTTCCCGTGAGTAAACCGATTTTTTTACCAAATTTACTATGGCTGAATACTTTTTCAAAAGTTAAAGCGTGCTGTTGCGCAAGCAACTCGGTAGGCGCAAGAACCGCTACTTGAAGCCCCCCTTCTGCCACCATAAGAGACGCCATTGCTGCTACAACCGTTTTTCCAGAGCCTACATCTCCTTCAACTAGACGATTCATCGGTTCATCCCGTTCCATATCTAAATAGATTTGCCATACTGTTTTTCTTTGGGCATCAGTTAAGGTGAAGGGCAAATTACTTACGAAATCGATTGCAGATTTTTGTAAAAAAGGAATTTTAGGAGATGGAACTTTTGTAGCTTCTATTTTATTTGCTTGGGCGGCACACATAATAATGAACAGTTCCTCAAATCCAAGCCGCTCTTTAGCTTTAATTAGATCATCAGAATTTTTAGGAAGATGAATTGAAAATATTGCCTCTTTATATGAAATAACCTTGGCTGTTTTGACTACCCATTCTGGGAGTGTTTCCGGAATCGCCAGGTTTAGTTGTTCTATTTGAGCAATTATTTTACGGATTAGGACTGAAGTAAGTTCTTTCGATTCTCGGTATGTAGGAAGAATTCTTGCTGTTTGACTATGCAGGGCTGATTCTGCTTTTTCGATACTGGGATTCGTTATCTGTAGCTGTTGATTGCTTAAATCAAAATTACCACTCAAATAATATGAAACGTTTAAATCAATAGATTTTGAGCGATATGGCTGATTAAACCACACAACCTTAACTTTTCCAGATTCATCATTAGCAATGGCCTCTGTAATATGCAGCCCACGACGAACTCGTCGTGTTTTTATATTAGAAAAGGTGACCAGAATGGTAATCAGCCCTGGACGCATAGATGAAATCGTCAGGACATCAGAGTAGTCTTCATATTTTCTTGGAAAATAAAGGAGTAAATCTCCTATTGTTCTGACTTCATTTTTCTCGAATATACTATAAAGTCGCTCACCCACTCCCTTGAGTTCGATAAGATTTGTATCAAGATTCATTATAGTTAGTGTATCAGTCTCTTGGGCTTCAACGAAAAGTAAGATTATCCTTTATTAATATGATGATTGGTTAATCATAAGAATTTATACAACTATTTATCACATTTGCTATACTAAACAATGATAAAGGGTTAAGAATTTGAAGTTTACAGCATATAGCAAACTAAAGGCATATAGCCAGAGTAGAAAATGAGTAAAAAATCGAAAACCAGTAGCAGAAATGTTCGTATAAACAGAAACGTTAAAAGAAGTGGGCCGAGTGTGCATAATGATGAGCGGGCCCGCAAAAGAGCTGAGTATTTAGCTGCGATGCCCAAAACGAGAGTAAAAAGAATTCTCTACAAGCTAAAACCATCCAATCTCTATCACTATTGGTTTAGCCGCGAGGGCGGAATTATGGCACTAAAATTATTTGGAGTTGGAGTTGTTGGCTTCATGATTTTGATTCTTGCTCTTTTTGCATTTTTTGGAAAAGATCTACCTAAAAACATTAACCTTAACTCTTGTACTCAAGGAGAAAGTTCCAATATATTAGCAAGGGATAAGTCGCTCATATATGCAACATCTGGAAATTCAATTTGTACACCTGTTACATTGGATAATATCTCCCCTTACCTTCGTCAATCTGTAGTTGCTTCTGAGGATAAAAACTTCTACAAAGAAGGAGCGTTTAGCGTAAGAGGACTTGGACGTGCTTTTGTAAATGATATAACTGGAGGCTCTACTCAAGGTGGCTCAACAATTACCCAACAATATGTCAAGAATTCATTACTTAAAACACAAGCGAGGACAATTTCTAGAAAGGTCGTGGAACTTGTTGTCTCAATTGATGTTGAAAGAAAGTATTCAAAAGATGCTATTTTGAATGCCTATCTTAATGAAATTCCCTTTGGTTCTATATATAACGGTGCCGAAGCAGCTTCAAGAGGCTACTTCAATAAACAAGCTAAAGACTTAACAATTGATGAGGCTGCGTTGCTGACCGCTATCATCCCAGCACCTACTTATTATTCTCCCTATGGTAGTCATACCCAGGATCTGACCACTAGACAGCATCATGTCGTTGACCTTATGGTGCAGCAAGGTATGATCACCAAGGCTCAAGGTGATGCAGCAAAAAAGGTCAATACACTTGCTAAAGTTACAAATTCTGGAAATAGTGCTGTTGGTAAAAACGCACCTTACTTTGTAGATGAAGCTGAAACCCAAGCAGCCTGTATTTATTCTGGTCTTGACACTGGTGAGTGCGCTTACTGTGAATCAATTAACTTCGATTCATCAGTTGACAGCAAATGTAAACTAGAAAATATTGCAAGCGCCGGTCTAACGATTATCACCACGCTAAATCCCAAAATTCAGACAATGGCTGAAAAAAACATAGCTGAATTGAAGAGCGAAGAAAATCGATGGAATACAAAAGATGACCTAGCGGGAGTTGCGCTTGATGCTAAAACAGGACAAGTGCTTGCTGAAGTGGGTGGGAGCAACTACGGAACCAGTCAAGTTAATAATGCAACATCTCCTCATCAGCCAGGATCTTCATATAAGATATACGATTATAGTGCCCTTATGGCTACAAGTAAAAGCTGGGGAGCTGGATCTACTATGTATGACATAAATACTGATTTTGGTGGAGGCTTCATTCCTCATGACTTCGATAATGGAAGTCAGGGTGCGGAATCAATGCGCCAGGCATTTGGTAATTCTAGAAATATTCCCGCCATTAAAGCGATGTATATAGCTGGCCCTCAAAATACCATCAGCCTTTCAAAAAAGATGGGTCTTGTAAGTGGATACAAATGTGGAGGAAGTTGTGGGCTTGACTCTGCAATCGGCTCGGGTAGTTTACGTCTTGATGAGCATGCAAACAGCTACGCCACTGCATCACGAGGTGGTGTTTACAAACCGGAAGTGTATATTTTGAGTATCACTGATTCAAATAATAAGTCTCTATACCAGTGGAAAGATAGTAGCGGCCAGCAAGTACTTGATCCCCAAATTGCATATTCAATAAACAGTATGCTCAATACGAGTGAGGCTTCACAATTTGAGGGAGGTAACCTGCCTGGAAATGTAATGGTAGCATCTAAGACTGGTACGACAGATTTTCAGGATAACAACTTGTTCATGGGTTACACCAATGATCTTGTCTATGGATTGTGGGCAGGAGGAGTCGACGGAAACGGAGAACCGTTCTCACTGCATACCTATTTTGCTGAAAATAATCTAGCAGGTAAATGGCGATCCTTTATGATTCAGGCTAATGAAGAACTTCATATAAGTAATACTGCATGGACGAAACCTTCAAATATGAAAACTATTTGCTTAGATACAAACTCTGGATATGCAACAAACTCAGGTGGAAAATGTGACGTCTTCCCCAGCTGGTACAACCCACAATATCCTTCTAATTCAGAAACAACAGCTATTGATTCAGTTTCTGGACTCCTTGCAACAGACTGTACACCAACGCTAGCCCGTAAAACACAATCGGGTGGTGGTTTTTTGCCCGAACTACCTACGTCAGATCCAAATTTCGGTGCCTGGGTTGGACCTATTATCGCACGATACGGCCCAGTCGGTGGTTCTGCGCCAACTGCAACAGATAATGTACATGGAGACGGGAATAATTGTTTTACCCAGGATCAGCCTACGGTGCAGTTAAGTGCTCACCAAAACAATGACGGAAGTTATGCGGTATCTGCAACAGTTACGCAAGGGAAAGCTGCCCTTACCACACTCAACTTCAAGTTAAATGGCAATATAATAAACGGCGGCTCACTTGCCGTTGCTTCTTCGGGTACTTATCCAAGCCCAGCCTTAACCTTCACGCTTCCTGCTGGAGCTGGTTCTGGCACTCTTACGGCTGACGTAATAGATGCAAACCTCTACGACATTACATCTAATTCAATTACACTTAATGAAGCTCCTTCAGCACCTAATACTCCATCCAAAAAACCTGCTCATTGATAAAGAAACGAAGCTTAGCTCTTATTGATTGCATCAATAAGAGCAGATTCATGCTTGTTGGCATTGTGTCGAATAGGAGTAGTTTTTGTCAGGCGTTTTTTAGCTACTGCAACCTTAGTTGCAAAAACCATTTTTCCTGCAACAGTTTGATGCGTTCGTGTTGTTTTTACTGATACAGTTTTTCCAATGTCCTTTCGAGCTCCATCAACAACCACCATGGTGCCATCTTCCATATAACCAACCCCTTGATCACGATTACTACCAGGTTGTAATATCTTTATTTCAAGATTTTCACCGGGTAGTGACACCGGACGAAGTGCATGAGAAAGCTCATTAACGTTTAATACCCTTACTCCTTTTATGCTTGCGACCTGGTTAAGGTTAAAATCAGTAGTGAATAAATCTGCACCTATTTTCAGTGCTAAAGATACTAATTTGTCATCATTCATTCGATCTTCGATTAATGTTTTGTCTACCTCAACTTCAACTGAGGGTTCTCGCTGTAACTGTTGTACTACTTCAAGTCCGAATCGTGCTCGTTCACGTTTATGTGAATCATTGCCATCAGCTAACATTTGGAGTTCTGACAGAATAAACTCAGGAACAACGAGTCTATAGGGGACAAAACCTGAGCGTACGAGATCCACAATTCTGCCATCAATAAGCGCGCAGCTGTCTAAGATGACAGACTTTTGCTTTTCTCTTTTCTTTACCAATGTTGGTAGTTCTTTTGTAACGACAATGATACCTATAGTTACTATTGCCATTGTTTGTATTAATTCAAACATTATTTTTTCCTTTTCATTATTTCTCTAAAAATGTATTGAGCGCTGAGCGAACATCATTCATCTGATGTAGTATCGCAGGTGGTTGCGCCCCTCTTACTTTCGGGCCAATGGCATCACCAAAACCTAGTTTTTTAGCCTCTGCTATGCGTTTATCTATCCAGGGTACGTGCCTGACTTCGCCACTTAGCCCAACTTCACCAAAAACGACCGCATCTTTTTTTAATTTCATACCTTTTGTAGCAGATGCAATTGCCATACAAATCGCAAGATCAGCGGCGGGTTCAGTTATCTTCATTCCCCCAACTATATTTATGTATATATCTTTGTCAGAAAGTTTCAGTTTAGTACGTTTTTCAAGCATTGCTACAAGTAGGTTTAATCGGTTAATATCAATACCTGTTGCTGCACGCTTAGGATAGCCATAGCTCGTTGTATGTACAAGCGCCTGCACCTCAACAAGCAGCGGCCTCGTTCCTTCAAGCGTAGCTAAAACAACTGAGCCGTCACTGAGCTGGCGTTCGGCAAGAAGGGCTGCAGAAGGATTATCTACAATCTCAAATCCGCTATCCAGCATCTCAAGGATTGCAGCTTCATTGGTAGATCCAAATCTATTTTTTATGGCTCTTAGAATCCTAAATCCACCATACCTATCTCCTTCAAGTTGCAGCACAACGTCTACAGCATGCTCGAGTACCTTGGGCCCTGCAATACTTCCTTCTTTCGTTACATGACCGACTAAAATAAGGGCAGTGTTGGTTTTTTTGGCAGCAATAGTTAGAAATTGGGTACTATTAGTTACTTGACTAACGCTTCCGGGCATACCAGTTATTTCTTCTGCAGCTACCGTTTGAATCGAATCTACAATAACTAAATCATATTCATCAGCAGCTATCGTTGCTGCTATATCATTGGTGCTCGTTGAGCTCACAAGCTTTAGATTAGTATGAGAAGCCTTAAGTCGCTCACCTCTTATCTGCACTTGCTCTGGGGATTCTTCACCACTCACATACAAAACATTTGAAGTCTGTGCGGCATTGTATGCGAGCTGCAGTAAAAGCGTGCTCTTTCCTATACCTGGCTGCCCCGCAATAAGACAAACACTTCCCGCAACTATACCTCCTCCAAAAACTTCATTGATATCTGAAACACCAAGACTTATTCTTTTCGTCTTAAAGACTTTTTTACTGTCTATTATCGCTGGCTTTAGAACTGCACCACTAGAAAGTGCTGCGGCAGTTTTAGATGTAGAGCGAACATCTATTTGTTCCTCAAGTGTATTCCACGCACCGCATGCACCGCATTTACCTGCCCAGCTACCGAATTGTGCTGCACAAGCACTGCAAACGTACGCAACTTTAGTCTTCGCCATATAGATTAAGTGTAACAGATTAGTTAGCTGTGGCGGTAGGCACGCTTGAATTGAGACTGTCGGCAAGCCCTTGCTGTTGTACTGCGAGTGCATTACGTTGCGCTACTAATGCGTTATAGGTGGCTATATATGACTGGAGCATTGCAACCTGAGTATTATATTGATCAACTTGATTATTGTAGTCGGCAACCTGAGTATTATAGACGGAAGGAGGTAGAGTTTTTAGGGCACTTTGTAGATTAGCTTTCTGTGACTGAAGATCACTATACTCAGCTGCCAACGTAGATTCAAGATCTTTGATCTTAGTTTTTTGAACGGCAAGCTCTTGGTCGTAGGTCGCTACTTTATTTTTGATGTTTTGAAAAACTTCCTTATATTGATTTGAATAGGAGACCACCTGATCTCGGTTTGTAAAATATTGCCTATAATAATCTTCAAGATCGGTTCCTATGTTTGAGTACTCTGTCGCTAAGATTGAATGAAGCTCATTGTCGCGTTGACCAGGTTCAGTTTTTTGATAACTCTTCATCGTTTGATTCAATACCGGATCATTTATACTTTTAAAGGCAGACTCAAGTAAGGCATCCACGCGCACTTTTTCAGATGGTGAAAGTCTTGCATATACTGCATGAAGCATCTCATGAGCTGCTGTTACCTGCTGGACTCCATTAAGTTCTGCATTAGTGACGTCATAAATATATATTTTGCCCGTGGTAAAGCAACCAAGTACTATCGTTTGTTCAGTAACTTTACAATTAGAATTAAAATTTGTACGATCGTCTATCTGCGGATAGGTTGTATAAAATATTTTTCTAGCTTTTGATGACATTGCTGTTTGTTGAGAAAGCGTTGCAATATTCAGTGGTGCATGATAATTGTGTAAACGCTCCCAATCATAGATTGAATATCGATTGAAAAAAACTATCGCAAGTCCACCGAATAAAACAACAAAACTTATTACGATTTTGACAGCACGTTTAGCCATTAGTACTAACTATACGCTGTTAATTATTCTTTGACGATTGAAAAATGAAGTTTTTTCTTCAAAATACTAACTTTAATAACTTGGCCTTCATCATATTCACCACTCAGTATGCCTTCAGCAATTTGATCCTCAATGGTATCTTGGATGAGCCGGCGCATTGGACGAACACCATTCTTTGGATCATATCCTTTTTCAAGTAGCCAATCTTTTGCATTATTAGCCACACTCAGGCCCAGCTTCTTGCGCTGCATTCTTGTCTGTAATTCTGCTAGCTGAACATCTATAATCTTTTTTACATTATCCTTAGTAAGCGCTCTGAAAACTGTAATTTTATCTATTCGATTAATGAGTTCAGGACGCATGTGCTTCTTCAATTCATCGAGCACTTGGTATTTATTTTGATCGTGCAATTGATCTAGATCTTTTTCAGCATTTGGATCTACTCTAAAGCCAAGGTTTGCTTCTTTTTGCAGCAAATGAGCTCCAATGTTGCTGGTCATTATTATAATAGTATTTCTAAAATCTACTTTTCTACCTTTTGCATCAGTTAGTTCGCCATCTTCAAAGATCTGCAGCAGCATATTAAAGACTTCTGGGTGTGCTTTTTCAATTTCATCAAATAGCACCAAACTATATGGTTGGCGGCGAATTTTATCCGTAAGTTGGCCACCTTCTTCATATCCTACATATCCAGCAGGTGCACCGACAAGGCGCGCTATCGTATGTCGTTCACTAAATTCACTCATGTCTATCTTGATGAGTGCTCCTTCGCGACCATAGAATTCTTTTGCTAAAACGCGGGCAAGCTCAGTTTTACCAACTCCAGTAGGTCCCATAAATATAAATGAACCGACCGGCCTCTTTTCACTGCCTATACCAGAGCGATTTCTACGTATTGCCTTTGAGATTGCCTCGACAGCTTCGCTTTGCCCAATAACGTGCTTGGCAAGTTGTTTCTCAAGCTTTAGTAGATTCTTTGCTTCCTGTCGAACTAGCTTCCTTACAGGGACTCCTGTAGCTTGACTTACAACTGAAGCAATATCGTCACTACTTAGTGTTAATCTTTTATCGTGTGACGTTTTTTCTTTTAAGTCATCTAACTTTTGTTGGGCTGCACTTATCTTTTGTTTATAGCGAGCGGCCTGCTCGTAATCTTCTTGTTCTACCGCGTCGTCGCGACGAGTTGACAATAGCTTTATTTCTTTTAGAAGGTTGCGATATTCAGTTGGAGTTTTTCCTTTATCTACCCTGAGAAGCGCAGCGGCTTCATCAAGCAAATCAATGGCTTTATCGGGCATAAAACGATCTTGGATATATCGATCAGCAAAATATACTGCATCTTCGAGTACCTCTTCGCTAATCAGGACGCCGTGAAACTGCTCATAATGGGGCTTTAATCCTTTAAGTATTGCTAGCGTTTCTGCGGTACTCGTTTCAGGTACTATGACTGGCTGGAACCGTCGCTCTAGTGCAGCGTCTTTTTCAATATGCTTGTGATATTCACTCGTTGTTGTCGCACCAATCACTTGAATAATCCCTCGAGCAAGCGCGGGTTTTAGGATGTTGCCTGCATCAATAGCACCCTCCGCAGCACCAGCGCCAACGAGTAAATGCATTTCATCGATGAACACGATAGTTTTGGTATCGCTAATAAGTTCTTCCATGACTTTTTTAAGCCGTTCTTCGAACTCGCCTCTATATTTAGTACCAGCAATCATTGCCGCAAGATCCAGCATAACAATTCGCTTGTCTAGAAGGCTATCTGGAACATCTTCAGCAATGATGCGCTGCGCAAGTCCTTCTACGACTGCAGTTTTACCAACTCCAGGTTCACCAATTAAAACAGGATTGTTTTTGTTTCTCCGGTTCAATATTGTAATCATACGTCTTATTACAGCTTCTCTTCCTACAACGGGATCAAGCTTACCGCCTGCAGCAAGCGCTGTTAAATCAGTGCTAAAATAATCAAGCGCACTTCTGGGGCCCTTCTTTTTAGTAATAGTAGCCGTTTGCGGTTTTGCTTCTCCATCGCCATCATATTGTTGCTTTGACAAAAACTGTTCCACGTCTTCAAGTAATCGATCAACGTCAATATTCATATCTCGTAATAACACTGTAGCTCGGGCGTTCTTTTGCATGATCATGCTGTATAGGACGTGCTCGGTTCCGCACATGTCTTGATTGAAATCTTGTGCATAGTCCCAGCTTAGTTTCAGTGCTAATTTGGCAGTCTCACTGAGACCCTTGGCTCCAAGACTTATCGCAAGATTTTTGGGCGTAAGGTTCAATGCAAGTTGGGCATTTTGAAAATTAACACCTGCGCTGCTAAGCAAGCGCGCTCCCATGGATGTTTTCTGACTTAATACTCCAAGTAAAAGATGCTCAGTACCAACATAGGCGCTACCCTGACTATGAGCAAAAAGCTCAGCTTGCTTAATGCTCATAAGGGCATTTTCAGTTAGATGATTTAAGAACTCTTGAAAATCAGCAGAATCAGGCATTATTTTGAACCCTTTCTTTTTTTAGCGTTGTGCATATTAGTAGTATATAAAATTGGCACTCTCTATGCAAGAGTGCCAATATATCGAATTAAAAAACTCTATTTTTCTTCGCCGTGCTCTTCGACGGCTTCAAGAAGACTGCTCTCTAAATCTGATTTCTTTTTTAATTTAGGTGCTTCTGACATTGGAACAACCTTTGCTTTCTCTTTTTTAATTACTACTTCTTCTATACGTTCTTTAATTTCTGGCTTTTGCTCTTCGCTTTCAATATCTAGTTCATAACCAGTAAGCTTGCTAGCAAGCCGAACGTTTTGTCCACTTTTACCAATTGCAACTGATAACTGATTTTCGGGAACAATAACACGAGCTTTTTTATGAGCTTCGTCTATGATTACTCTAGTTACTTCGGTTGGACTTAAGGCGTTGGTGATATACTGCTTACTTTCATCTGCCCAAACTACGATATCAATTTTTTCTTGTTCGCCGATTTCACTCATTACAGCTTGAACACGTGTACCATGGCCACCGACAAATGTACCGACAGGGTCAACACCCTGAACATTACTGGCTACTGCTATTTTACTTCGCACACCAGCTTCACGGGCAATTCCCTTGATAGCGACTGCACCGTTTTCCATTTCAGGTACTTCAGCTCCGAAAAGACTCTCAATAAATTCTGGGCAGCCCCGACTAACAACTAACTGAGCGCCCCTGTAGCCTCTTTCTACGTCCTTAAGGTACACCTTAAGCCGTTGACCAGGGTAGTATCGTTCGTTTTGAATCTGCTCGCTTGCGGGCATTATTCCTTGTGCTTTATTAAGTTCAAGGCGAATCAGACGTCCCTCGACTCTAGTTACTGTTCCGCTAATTACTGTATTAATCTTGTCTTCGAATTCAGCCATAACGATTTCTCTTTCTGCTTCTCGAAGTCTTTGAAGAATAACTTGCTTCGCAGTTTGTGCTGCAACACGGCCAAAGGATTCAACTTTTTCTTTCTTTTCAACTGTTCCACCAAAAACTGCGTCTTTATCTATCTTTTTTGCATCTGCGAGACTAATTTCAAAGTCTTCATCCTCAACCGTTTCTACAACTTCTTTTGTGACAAAAACAACAACTTCACCGGTATTAACATTGATTTGTGATCTTACTTCTTGATCGCGATCACCAAAATCACGTCTCCAAGCAGCAGCTAAAGCTTGTTCTACTGCTTCTTGAACTATAGATTCAGGAAGATTTTTTTCTTCTGCGATTGCCTTAACGGCCATAACTAATTGTTTTGTTTCTAATTCCACGTGGGCTCCTTTATGAAAAAACCGACCTTTTGGTCGGATTCAGTAACATTTAAATGATATCATATGGTATAACTATTTTCAATATCCTAAACATGAAAGCGGAGTAATAATGGTAAAAGTAGATAGGTTATACGAAGTATTTCAACCTTCGCGTTATGAGCTCTTAATCGATCCAAACAAAAACACGATGCGCTTTAAGGGAAGCGTTACGATTCACGGCAAACTAAAAGTACATGCAACTAGCGTCCGATTACATGCAAAAAAGCTTGATATATCTTCAGTTACCGTTAATGATGTTTCCCAAAATTTTAAAATTATCAAAGAAAAAGATGAAGTCAAGGTAGACCTTAAGAAGGTTTCCAAAAGTCAGCTCACTATTATCCTCCACTTCAAGGGATCGATCACCAAACCCATGCATGGGCTATACCCTTGCTTCGCACAGGATGGGTCAATAATCTTAGCGACTCAGTTCGAAAGTCATCATGCCCGTGAAGTCTTTCCCTGTGTTGATGAACCAGAAGCAAAAGCAATCTTTTCATTAACGATTGCCTCACCCAAGAATGAAATAGTACTCAGTAATACCGAGCCATCTTCAATTACACATATCGGTGAAATAACTCATACAACATTTCACGATACTCCTCTTATGAGTACCTACCTATTGGCATTCGTCATTGGTGATTTACACTCAACAAATGGCAGCACGAAAAACGGAACTAAAGTTAGTGTCTGGTCAAGCAAAGATCATCCAAAGAAAAACTTAGCTTTTGCACTCGACACAGCAATAAAAGTTACAGAATTTTTCAACGAATATTTTGACACACCATATCCCTTAAGTAAATGCGATCATATAGCGCTGCCCGACTTTAGCAGTGGAGCAATGGAAAACTGGGGGCTGGTAACTTATAGGGAAGTATGTCTGCTTGTTGATGAAACGACTACTTCTACTTCAACCAGAGAATATGTTGCAACAGTAATAGCCCACGAGTTATCCCACCAATGGTTTGGTAATCTCGTAACTATGAAATGGTGGGATGATTTATGGCTTAATGAGAGTTTCGCAACCCTTATGGAATATATTGCCGTAGACGCGTTGTACCCAGATTGGGATATCATGTTGAGTTTTGCATCCCAGGAAGCATTAAGTGCATTTTGGCGTGACTGTCTCCCTGGTGTACAAGCTGTAAAAACCGAGGTAAATCATCCTGATGAAATTAGCACACTGTTTGATCCTTCAATAGTTTACGCAAAAGGTGCACGCCTGCTACTTATGGCGCATGATTACGTCGGTAAAACTAATTTTAAAAAGGGTCTACGCCACTATTTTGAGCAACATGCATACGGCAATACCACCGGTGATGACCTATGGAGCTCTTTAGAAATTGTTTCTGGTAAAAAAGTGAAGAGTTTTATGAATAAATGGATTGAACAGCCGGGCTTTCCCCTCCTGATGGTCAACCAAAAAGGTTTAAAGCTTTCACTAAAACAAAGTAGGTTTTCTGATTCTTCTAGAAAAGATACTCCTGAAATATGGCCAATTCCGTTAGGGATAAAACCCAAAAACAAAAGAAACGAACTCTTCGATAAATCTAGTGGGTCAATTAAGTTAGAAAAACCAGAATATCTACGACTTAATAGTGGAGGCCTACATTATTCTGTGCGGTATGAAAACCCTGAACATCGAGCATATTTAAAATCTTTAATCAAATCGGGGAGACTCAACCCATCCGAACGTCTTTTCCTACTTAATGACACACTCATGCAAGCACGCACTGGACATGGTTCAATCATCGAAACACTCGATTTACTGGATGCCTTATCTATGGAGCGTCAGGAACCCGTCTGGGGAGTCATGAGCCTATGTATGAGCGACGCACGTACGCTTGCAGAAGAAGATGATATGTCAGAAAAAAAGATGAAGAATTTTGCCTGGAAACTTGCAAAATATAATTACGATATTTTAGGTTGGCAGAAAAATGAGAACGAAAGTCTTAACGACACAAAGCTCAGGGGAATCATTCTTGGTATGGCAACGTATAGCGAAGAACCTACTGTAATTAAGGCAGCTTTACAGGAGTATAATCGCTATAAGAAAATAGAAAATATTCCAGCCGACACCAGACACATTATTCTCAGCGCAGCAGTTCGCCATGGTGAAAAGAATGTCTTCGACGATCTCGTAGCACTTTATCCAACCATAACTAATGCGGATCTACGGCAAGACGTTTGTAATGCTATTACGGGCACTCGTAATACGACTCAAGCAAAAGAATCGTTCAAGCTACTTAAGAAGTCTGATTTCGTAAGGCTTCAAGATTTTGACCGCTGGGTTATATTTTATTTGAGAAATAGAAAAACCAGAAAACTTATGTGGTCATGGTTAACGTCGAACTGGGGATGGATAACGAAGAATTTTGGTGAAGATAAATCTTATGATCTTTACCCTCGCCATGCAGGAAGGATCTTTGCAACAAATGAATGGCTAGACAAGTATAATGATTTCTTCTTGCCGATGAAGAAAGAGATATCTCTCAAAAGAAATATTGAAATTGGGGTACAGGAAATCACAAGCCGTATCAAATGGAGAAAACGAGATACCAAGAAGCTTGAAGCTTGGAACATTGTAGATTAATGATTATATAATGATTATTTACTTTTGTCAAAAATTACTGTATAATACCGCTTATGATAAACGCCAATAGGTTTGTTGTCGTATCAAGCTCTGATGCAACGAAAATTCAGAAGGACGATTCCTCCGAAACGATGCAAAAGAAAATATATGATCCACTCATGAAATATGAGCGGCCTGTTATTGATTTGGTTCAACCCACAGAATCTGAATTAAGTGATACGCTTGAACCTGACGATCTAATAATAAGTTGCGGTGGCGATGGGACACTCAACTGGCTCGCAAATAGTGCGATACGACTTTCTATGCATGAAAAAATAAACCTTCTTCCGCAGCCATTTGGTGGAATGAATGATATATCCTCGACTATTTATGGACACCGCTCTATAGATACTATTATTGACCGCGGATCTATTGCAACTGCCTATACCATAGAAGCAACCCATTATATGGATGATGGAACGCAGGAGACGATTAACGCGCTTGGATATATTGGACTTGGGGCAAGCGGTAATGCTGCTTTAGCAGTAAATTTAAATCGAGAAAGTTCCCGACAAAAATTAAGCGATATAGCTTCAGCGGCGCGGGCCATAGCAGGAACAAGAAAACCATTTAAATATAAAGACCAGGATGGAAACATTTCAAAATCCTATGAAATTTTAGCAATGAAAACTAGAATGGCAGGATTCGTGAAGCCTCCCTACCCGCTTCTTTTTGAAGAAGCTTTCTATTATCTAAAACCTAAATCTAGAACTACAGCATTTGGGCAGCTCAGTCTTGGACTAATTTCAATGGCAGGGCACGGCTCTGTACAGACACGAGATAAATTTTTATCCGTTACTCCCGAGCAACATATTTTCCTACAAGCTGACGGAGAACATAGATTAATAAAAGAAAAGGAGACAGTTGTTATTAAGAATGGTCATCCAATTTCAATTATTCGCGCTGGTAAATAAAAGAGGCCCCACTAGGGACCTCTTTAGTTAAACAAGGCTTATTTAATTTTTTTCTACAGCTGTTCCATGCGCTGCTTCAGTAGCTTCGTGAAGTTTAACTTCTTCTGCTTCGGCTGCTACATCATGCACATCATTGACTGCTTTTTTATCAAAATCTACACCACTAAGACGTGAAGCCTTACCGGTAAGCTTTCGCATATAACTAAGATAATTACGTCGCACTTTGCTTCTTTTAGTAACTTCAATTTTGAGCACATTTGGACCATGAAGTAGAAAACTTTTTTCTACACCAATACCACTAGAAATACGGCGCACAGTAATCGTACTTGTTAGGCTCTTTTTACGATCAGTTCTAATAACAAGACCTTCGAAGATCTGAACTCGCTCTTTAGCGCCTTCTTTAATTTTTTGGTGAACTCGAACTGTATCACCGGTATGTACATCAACAACTTGTTTCTTGAGATGTTTAGCTTCAATTTTCTGAATTAGGCTTTGCATAGTTTCCTTTTTATCCAAGTCTTATTAATAAAAGATTCAAGGTATAATATAACACATCTATTTATATTTGAAAAGAGTTGGAGCTAGTTTTATAAATTACCAAACATCATACTGATGTTTAACTATTTCAAAAATGAGAAAACCTACAATTAATGCAATTACCCACTGGAGAACAAGCAGCGGGGTGTGCGTCGATCTGTCTTCGGTGCGAATTGCCGGTGGAGACCCTATTTTGCTGTATCCTTTTTTCTTTGTCCTCCAATTGTTGTATCCGTAGTAGTAGCCGACTGTCATAATCATGCTGTGCCAAAACCCTTGATTCACTCTTCTGCTTGATGTTTCTACGGGATTCTTCAGCGTGACATAAACTCTTCCATTTTTCATAATTTCAAGGAGTACACCTCGTTCATCAGCACCTTGGTAAAAACGAGTATCATAGCCTGGGAACGCATCTTTCCGAAAACTTAAATTCGCTCCAGATACGTACACAGGTCGATGAATTACGAGAGACAACCCCCAAATGAAATAACCAAGCACTGCGGGCATAATTCTTGACCATAAAGGACCTTTGTAGAAATGGTAACTCCCCGCAAGGCCTGATGCTTCGGGATGTTCAAGAAAAAAAGAATGGATGTTGTGGATCCATTTTTCATGGAAGAAGCTGTCCGCATCTGTTGATACGATAATCTGACCATTGGCAGCCATAAGACCAGCTTGACGAGCATGCACCACCCCTTTTGCGGACTCATGAATAACTCTAACGCCATATTTTTTCGCTACTTCAGCTGTTGCATCAGTACTAGCATTATCTACTACAATAATCTCAAAATTGGGAGCATTTTTCTGCACGATAAGTGAATCAAGGCAACGTGGGAGAAAATCCGCTTCATTGTAAGCAGGTATAACGACAGAAATTTTAACTCCATTTTGCCGAAGCTTTTTGTCACTACTAATTATTTTTGCCATGTATAAATAAAAATCCCATTTACTTGTAAAAAAGAGCTTACCGCTCTAAGAATAGTTAGATTTTTACATAAACAGATACTTTAAGCAAGAATACGCATGATTTCTTCTAGGCTAGTATTGCCTTGGACCACTTGAATAACACCATTTTGAATCATCGTGAGCATCCCATCTGATATAGCGATTTTTTCTAATTCTTGTGCGGAAATATCTCTGGAGGTTTTCTTCAACTCGTTAAGGATTGCTGGTGTCATCAGCATAAGCTCCCGCACAGCAAGCTGCCCGCTATATCCAAATGGATTTTCCGGAGAGCTCCCTGCTTTATAGAGTTTTATTCCGTCCAGATTTGGTTTCGGAACATGTTCTGGGAAAGTAGCAATGACTCCATTGAGCCACCCTAGTGTCTTAGGGTCTGGATCATAGGCGACTTTGGAACGATCATCAAGTCGACGAATTAGGCGCTGTGCTGTTATAAGGCGAATTGCGGAGGAGAAAAGAGGGTTATCCCCGATCGCGTCAAGCATACGTGTTAACGCTGCTGCAGCGGACCCTGCATGGTACGTCGATAACACAAGGTGCCCTGTAAGCGCTGACTGAAGCGCAGTTTTTGCTGTGTCCAAATCTCTGATTTCTCCAACCATAATAACGTCTGGGTCAAGACGGAGCACTGCTCTAAATTTATCTGCAAAACCATTCGTTTCTTTTGTGGAGTCAATTGGTATTTGTGTAATGCCTTTGATGTTGTATTCTACGGGATCCTCTAGAGTAATAATCTTGCGTTCAGGATTATTAAGTTGATTGAGAATACTGTAAAGTGTAGTCGTTTTACCTGAACCGGTAGGCCCCACCATAAGGACGAGCCCGTTGGGATGGCTAATAATATCATCGATTATTGCTTTTTCATCTTTCGTTAAACCGAGACTGTCGAGCTTCATAAGTTCAGGCTTTAAATTAAAAAGCCTCAGCACTGCGTCCATTCCATGTACCGTAGGCACCGTTTCAAGACGAAGGTTTACCGTGACAGACGAGCCGTTTGCTAATTGATAACTTTTGTTTATATGGCCCGTCTGCGGCTGATCTGAATTAGTTGAAACGTTTGCTGCTACGGCAAGGCTTGATAAAAATTGACGGTATTTATCGTTCGTAAATTCAGCAATGGGGTGGAGCACTCCATCAACCCTAAAACGAATCCTAACGCCATCCTCGTCAGTTTCTAAGTGAATATCTGAGGCTTTCAGTAAATATGCTTGCTGAACTATATAAGCTAACATATCATCAGCACGAACACTATTAAGTGTTTCGGAAACTAGCTTGAATTGCTCATCTGCATCATGAGATATAAGAGAAATATCTTTATATATTACTTCTTTCGGTGGGTCATATCGACGCATTAGATCTTTATAGCCAGTATCTGAAATGATAGAGAATGTTGTCTGTTGATCAGGAAAACGCATTTTTAGATTAGCCATGGTCAATTGCGAGGTTGTATTGGTGACCCCAAAGCGAAGGTTATTGCTATCTGCATAGACTGGAATTGCCCTGAGGCTGTATAGTTCCGTAACTGGCAATACCTCCGGGTAAAGAGGTATTTCTCTCACCGATGTATCTTCATAAGCCATATTAAGCAAATGCGCTCTTCGCTGTGTGCTTCTTTCTTCTAAAATTCTTGCGTCTTCTGCCATATACTATAGATAGTATAGCAATTAACCATAAGCAGTTGGAGTCAATTTTGTTATTATGTTGGTAATGGATGAATTAATAGTAGTGCTCGACAATATAAGAAGCACACATAATGTAGGAAGCATACTCAGAACCGCTGATGGATTAGGGGTTATTAAGGTATTCCTTACGGGATATACTCCTTACCCAAGAGTAATAAATGACAAACGTCTCCCTCATGAAATTACTAGGCAAACAAATGCTATCAAAAAAACTTCCCTTGGTGCCGAAACTACGATGAACATAGAGCGACATGAAAAAATAGATGAGGTTATTGATTCACTAAAAAAAGTAAATTATACAATCGTTAGTCTCGAACAAAATAAACTGAGTACTCCGATCAATCAATTGAAGATTCCGGGTAAGGTAGCACTTATCGTAGGGAATGAAGTTGATGGAGTAAATAATCATACCCTTGGAAGCTCAGACTTCATCGCTGAGATACCAATGAAAGGTAAAAAAGAATCGTTCAATGTTTCAGTAGCTACCGGAATTGCATTGTACGAATTATCATATCGAGGAAACTATGAAATTTAAGAACAAGAAATCTCTCCGACTAGGACATGGCCTTTTTATTGTTAGTGCACTTTTTATATTTTTAATAACTGGTTTTTTCATACCTTATAAAAATGCCTTCACCTCACCGCCTAGCGTCAATCAAGTGACCGATAAGCTGCAAAAACAGCGGAATTTACTTTCACTATCAACATTAACTTCTAATTCTTCTTTGATGAATGCAGCACAATCCCAGGCTGAAGATATGGCAAAATCTCACACTTTTTCCTACAGCATGCCAGACGGTACAACAAGCTGGGATTATATTAAAAAATATAAAGTTATTTATAGCTCCGCGACCATGTTAGAGGCCGTGAGCGATGAATCAACGGATCAAATAATTGCCGGCTGGAGTAATAATCCAATCCAATACGATGCATTCACAAACAGCACTTTTACAAACATAGGTGTCGGCATAGCCAATATCACAAATTATCAAGGCCATCCAAACGCAAGAATTGTTGTTGTTTTTTTAACTGATGAACAACGGTCAAGCCACATTTATAACGAAATTCCAACTGGAGGAATAACATTACTCAGCCCTTTTTATTTTAAATTGAGCACTACATATGCAATTACAGCAGGGTTCGTAATCTTAGCTATTGGTATATATCTCGAGATTCGATATATAAAAAAATTACACAGCTAAAAATTACTTATTGAAATTTAATATCCTCTTTGCCTACTAATTTTTTTAGTGAAAGAAGAAGTTCGTCGTTTGCATCAATTTTTTGAGGAAGCTTGATGATTTGTTTCTTATCAGATCCAAGTACCAGAACAGCCTCGATTGAGCCACTATTAGCATCAAGCAAAGTTTTTAATTTTTCAAGAAGTGTTTGATCTTTTGTATCGGGTAAGCGAATATATAGTCGTTTAGATGCTCGTTCATCTGTCTGCTTGGATTTTGGTTTAGTTATAGCCTTCTTGCTATCCGTTATCTTCTTTATTCGTCCCCTAGCTTTATAGGCCTTTGCTGTTTCGATTGAAATATCAGAAACAGAAGAAACTAAAAATTTAGCCTCCTTAAGCAAAGCTCCATTTTTATCCGATCCATCAACCCTCCCCTTGATAAGAAGAACTTTTTCTTTATTCCAAAATCCTTCAGTATCTTTAAAAACTGCTGGAAAGATAATAAGTTCTCTCTCATCACCAAATAAATCTTCAAGTTTAGCGAACGCCATTGCCTGGCCATTTTTTGTAGTTATCTGCCTAAACTCTTTAATGGTTCCACCAATCTCTGCCATTTTGCCATCGTTCTCAGGATTAATTTCTGACAAAGGAACTGCTTTCTCTGTTAAAATTGCCTCAAAAGGCTGAAGCGGATGGCTGGATATATAGAGGCCCATAAGTTCACGTTCCCATTGCAAATATTGCTGTTCAGTAAATAGTCCTTTGCTAGGGGGTACATCTATTGTAAAAATTGGAGAGCTAGTGCTTTGTGTATCATTTCCAAATAAATCTGTTTGGCCAATTTTCTGCTCTTTATTAAGTTTTGCCGCTATTGCAAGAATGCTTTCAAGATTTTCAACAATCGCACCTCTGTCTCCAAATCGATTAAGCGCACCCGATTTCGCTAAACTTTCCCATACTTTTTTATTCACAAGACGCCCATTTACTCTCGTAATGAAATCAGCAATTGACTTAAAGGGCCCGCCCTCATTTCTAGCTCGGATAATTTCATCAACCGCTCCATGGCCAACGTTTTTGATTGCATCGAGGCCGAAACGAATTTGCATTTTCATATGATCATCATTAGGCACAACTGCAAACTCATGATAAGACTCATTAATGTCCGGAGGAAGCACTTCTATTTTGGATTGCTTGCAGGCACTTATTTCAATTGCGAGACGATCAATATTATCATAATCACTTGTCATAAGAGACGCCATAAAAGCAGCCGGGTAATATGCTTTTAGATAAGCGGTCCAATAAGAAACAAGTGCATAGCAAGCAGCGTGACTCTTGTTAAAACAATATGCGGCAAAATCTTCTAGTTGCTTCCAGAATAATTCCATAACATCTTGTGAAATACCGCTGTGTTTCTGCCCGCCTTCAATCATTTTTTCACGCATTTTCTGCATCATTTCCATGTTTTTCTTTCCAATTGCCTTGCGAAGAGTGTCGGCCTCTCCACCTGTAAATCCGCATACTTCTTTTGAAATCTGCATAACTTGTTCTTGGTATACGAGTACTCCATATGTACTCTTGAGTGCGTTTTTCATGCTTATATGCGGGTATTCTATTTTTCTTTCACCATGTTTTCTTCCAATAAAATCATCAATAAACTGCATCGGACCAGGCCGGTAAAGCGCAACCATCGCCACGATATCTTCAAATTCAGAAGGCTTAAGCTCCTGAAGATATCGCTTCATTCCTGCTGACTCTAATTGGAATACGCCGACGGTATCTCCACTACCAAGTAATTTATAAGTTTTTTTATCATCAAGGGGTATAGTATCGACAGAAAGACTTTTTCCATATACCCGCTTAATTATACGAAGCGCATTATTAATTGTCGTTAGGTTGGATAGACCAAGGAAATCCATTTTAAGCAGCCCAAGTTCTTCAATCGGACCCATGGGGTATTGTGTCGCTATAACGCCTTTTTGGGCCATTTCAAGCGGGGCAAATTTAACTATATCATCAGGTGCAATCACTACTCCAGCAGCATGCACTCCATGACTTCTAATTGTGCCTTCAAGGCGAATTGCCATATCAAATACCCGCTTAGCGGTCGGATTACTGTCATACTCCGCTTTAAGTTCATTATTATCTACAATCGATTTCTCAAGAGGAATATGCCTACCTTGAACTGGAGGAGGAATCATTTTGGCAAGTTTATCTGCTTCAGAATAAGGTACCTGGAGTACTCGGGCAACATCACGAACTGCGGCACGAGCTGCCATACGCCCAAATGTAACAATATTTGCGACCCTGTTTGATCCATATTTTTGAACGCAATATTGAATAACCTCATCTCTTCTGGAATCTTGAATATCTATATCAATATCAGGCATACTAATTCGATCGGGATTTAAAAATCTTTCAAAAAGTAAATCATACGCCAACGGATCAAGTTCAGTAATTCTTAATGAGTACGCAATGATAGAACCGGCCGCGCTTCCTCGACCAGGTCCAAAAACAATTCCTCTGTCCTTGCCCCATTTAATAAAGTCCCAAATAATTAAAAAGTAACCGCAAAAACCCATCTCTTCGATAACCTTCAGTTCAAATTCAGCACGTTCTTCTATCTTTTTTGGTAAAGTTTTTTTTGCTTGAGCGGGAGTAAGTTGAATCACATCTCTTTCTGCCATACCTCCATAACGAAAAGCAAGCCCTCTATAAACAAGTTTCTCTAGATATGATTTCTCAGTTTCATCTTCAGGGACATCAAACTTAGGTATAAGAATCTTCCCTAGCTCTATTTCTACATCACAGCGATCTGCAATAGCACTGGTATTGGTTATGAGTTCGGGATAATCCTCGCCCCAACGGCTGATCATTTCTTCTGGTTCAGTTACGTGGAGTGGGAAATCTTTAAGCGACATTCTTTTCTCATCACTCAGGTAAGAGCCTGTTCCAACACATAGCAAAATTTCATGCGCTTCTTGATCTTCGTGCCTGAGATAATGCCCATCAGCAGTGACTACAGCCGGAATAGAAAGTTCTTTGCCAAGTGCTAAAATTTTGTTATTTATCATTTCTTGTTCTTTATTGGGAAGGGGGTTCTTGGGGTGCCCATGATCCTGAACTTCAAGATAATAACGATCGCCAAAAATTTTCTTGTACCAGGTGGCGATTTCTAGTGCTTTTTTGTCTTGTCCTTCTTTAAGAGCATTTGCAACTTCACCACCCATGCAAGCACTAAGTACGATGAGACCTTCGTTGTATTTTTCAAGTAATTCATGATCAACTCTTGGGTAATAATAAAAACCATCAAGATTTGCCGTCGTCGATAATCGCATCAAATTCTGGTAACCAACATTATTCATAGCAAGAAGAATGAGATGATATCGATTTTTATCTTTCTGAGGATCTTTATCGGTATGACCCCGTGCAGCAACGTAAGTCTCAAGACCTATGATGGGTTTAATATTTCGAGCTTTGGCTTCTTTATAGAACTCGATAGCTCCAGAGAGAGTACCATGATCTGTCATCGCTACTGATTGCATACCTGATTTTTTAACAAAATCTAAAAGAGGGCCAATCTTAGTTAGCCCATCAAGTAAACTATATTGAGTATGATTATGCAGATGTACATAATCTTTAGCTGCCACTTTGGGCGACGATCCCTGCATATTCCCTCACTTATTCTATTCTTATATTATAGAAAAAATGTCAGCTAACAGATAATTTTTATTGGTGTAAAATATACCTTTAGCGCAATGGAAGAGTCTATTGATTGAGTCGTTTTAACAAATATTCTCTAAAGTTAGGGCCTAGCTTAGGGTCTGCTAAAGCATGGTCAACAACTGCGCGCAGATATCGGGCCTTATCCCCGGCATCATGATAGACTCCTTCAATAAATTTCCCAACTACTCGCCCCTGTTCGGCGAGCTCACTAACACTATGAGATAAACCGATTTCTCCGCCATGACCGATTTTTTCTTGTAAAACTATTGGCAAAATATCTGGGGTTAAAAGATACCCACTTACAGCAGCTATATTTGAAGGTGCTTTTTCTGGGCCAGGTTTTTCAACAAGTTCTGCTATCTCAAATACTTTATCGTTTAATTGATTAGAGATCTTAGCTATGCCATATTTTGAAGTGTCTTTAGGTTCAACCTGAATAAGAGATATTACCGATTTTCCGGTTTCATTATAGACATCAAGTAATTGTTTGGCGTGAGGTACCTCAGAACGGAAAAAATCATCTGCAAAAAACATAAAAAATGGTTCATCATCTCCAAGTAAATGAGAAGCGTTTATTAAAGGTCGCGCATTACCTTTTGGGGTTCCTTTTTGACGTATATAAATAAAATTGGCAAGTTCAGAAATTTTTCTGATTTCATCAGCTAAATCATCTTTACCCTTTTGCCTGAGCTCGTATTCGAGTTCATCACTTCTATCGAAGTGATCTTCGATCGCACGCTTCGTGCTTCCTGTTACGATGATGATATCAGTAACTCCACTTGCGACAAGTTGTTCAACAATAATCTGTATTACTGGTTTATCTATGATTGGAAGCATTTCTTTAGGCATTGCTTTAGTTTGAGGTAAAAAGCGAGTACCCAGCCCTGCAGCTGCGATAATTGCTTTCGTTGGCTGTTTCATAATAGTTATTTCTCCAATTGTTTTTTTATTAATTCTTGCACAACACCAGGGTTAGCTCTACCGGCAGATGCTTTCATCACTTGGCCAACTAAGAAGCCGATTGCTTTGAGCTCACCATTTCGAACGTCTTCCGCTGCCTTAGCATTATCATTTAATACCTGTTCCACAATCATAACAAGAGCCCCATCATCAGAAATCTGAATTAAATTCTTTTCTTCCGCAATCTCAAGTGGTTCTTTCTTATCTTTAATAATTTCCGTTAGCAATTCTTTCGCTGCAGTTGAACTTAAGCGATTATCGTCAACCATTGATGAAAGTGTCACTAACTGAGGAACTGCCGAGGAAACCACTTGCCAGGTAAGCGTATTGTCGGCTACCTGTCTCATTATTTCACCCAAGCACCAATTCGCAATTGTTCGAGCTGTTTTTTCATCATGCTCTTCAGTTATAAAACGAATTATATCTGCAAGCTCTCTATCTTCAAGAATAATACTCGTCTGGGGGCCAGACAAACCAAATGTTCCAAAACGCTCGCGAAGTGCAGCTGGCAATAGTGGCATTGTTTGCGCTGAGGCTTCAATCGCTTCTTTTGTCACTACAATTGGTGGAACATCTGGTTCTGGAAAATAACGATAATCATGTGCGTCCTCTTTAGATCGTTGGCTAAATGTCTTTTGCTTAGCATCGTCCCAACCCCTCGTTTCCTGAATGATAGCTTGCCCCTTTTCGAGCAAATCAATTTGTCGTAAGATTTCAAATTCTACTGCTTTTTCAACGCTTTTAAAACTATTGAGATTTTTAGTTTCGCTTCTAGTTCCTAACTTTCCTGGATCTTTGCTTACACTAACATTCACATCAAACCTCATATTACCCTGAAATAGATCGGCTTCGGACACTCCTGCATATTTCATAAGTAGGTTTAGCTCATGAGCGTAAGCTCGTGCTTCTTCTCCATTATGTATTTCAGGTTCTGAAACAATTTCTAAAAGTGGTGTGCCCGCACGATTAAGATCAACGAGAGAGTAGTCTTCACCGTTTGGGTGGGTGCTCTTACCTGCATCTTCTTCAAGATGTGCTCTTGTAATATTTACTGCAAACAGTGAGCCGTCATCAAGCTGTGCCTCAACAATTCCTTTGCCGACAATTGGTTGCGCAAATTGAGTAATTTGATAGCCCTTTGGTAAGTCGGGATAGAAATAATGCTTTCGATCAAAAACACTTTCTTCGGCAATCTCAGCTCGAAGTGCAAGACCAGCACGGATTGCTAGTGCAACTGCTTGCTCATTTAGAATAGGAAGTGTTCCTGGTAATCCAACACATAAAGGACTGATTAGTGTATTAGGAGCTGCGTCACGAGCGTCATTATTGATGCCTGAAAATAGTTTTGTCTTTGTCTTAAGCTGAACGTGACACTCAATTCCAATTGTTGGATAGTAGCCTTTAACTAAATATTTCTCCATTACAAAACTCCCAGGTCTTTAAAGGTTTTGTAATACCCCCGAAGCGCGAGCTTTATGTCGCCAGAGGTAGGATGGAAGCTACTTTCGTGCACAATTTTATTTCTAAGTTTATGAGCATTCCATACTTCATCTCGATGCTTTAGTTTATGTTTTGCTCCTATCAAACGCTGGCTCATACTGGTTCCTGAAAAACCTAAACATTTAAGCGCTTCATCCAATAATTTATCCGCCTGGATAATACTCATTTCTTTGGTTTTGTCACCTTTAAAGGCAGCCAGGATATCATTCCACTCATTCTTGAAATGAAGCCTATCGATCCCCTTGGGATTAGATCGTGAAGCGAGACTTATGATACTGAGCACTGCGACTGCACCAACAATTATTACTATGATTGCAGATATACTCATTCTTTTTGCCCTTCTATCGCTGCCGCAAGAGCGAGTAAATCACGATCAGCTTTTTGCGGCGCCATAAGCTGTAAACCTACGGGCATACCGTTTGCTTTTTCTACTGGAATACTAATAGACGGAATACCAACTAGGTTGGCAGATACAGTCATGATATCCGCAAGATACATTTGCAATTGATTATCTACATGTTTTCCTATTTCAAAAGCGGTCATAGGAGCAGTAGGCCCAACTAAATAATTGACTTCTTCAAAAACCTTATTAAATTCATTTATTAGTTTCGTTCTAACAGTTTGAGCCTTTTTATAATAGGCATCATAGTAGCCGCTACTTAGCACATATGTTCCAATCATTATTCTTCGTTTATTTTCTGCCTCAAAACCTGCTGCACGACTCTTTTCAAAACTTTCGTCCAAATTCTTCGCCGTAGCATCGCTCAGCCCATATCTCTGGCCATCATATCTACTGAGATTACTGCTGACTTCAGCGGGAACAAGTACATAATAGCAAGCAAGGGAAAGAGATATTGAGGGGATACTCACTTCAATTATTTCTGCCCCATGAGCTTTCATTCTTTCGACATTATCAAGAATTACTTTCTTTACTTCGTCATCAATACCACTCGAAAAAAATTCCTTAACAACCCCGATTTTAACGCCATTAAGATTTGTCGGCTTTCCGTCATAGGTTTTTGTGTCACGGTCAATAGTAGTACCATCGAATTGATCTTTGCCGCTCATAACATCAAGTACAAGTGCAGCATCCTCAACTGTGCTCGTTATGGGCCCAATAACATCAGTTGAGCTGGCCATTGCAACAACACCATACCGAGATACGAGTCCATAAGTAGGCTTGAATCCAACCACGCCACAAAAACTGGCTGGTAATCGGATAGAGCCGCCCGTGTCAGTGCCAAGCGCGAAGGGAGCAATTTTTAGTGCAATTGCCGCAGCTGAACCGCCAGAAGATCCTCCCGGAACTTTGCTTTTATCGGAAGGATTGAGTGTTGGACCAAATGCACTGTTTTCGGTACTGCTGCCATGCGCAAATGAATCAAGGTTAGATTTTGCAACCATTATTGCTCCTGCTGCTTCTAGTCGCACAATAGCAGTTGCCTGAAAGGGGGCGTGGAAATTTTCCAGCATATGACTTGATGCAGTCGTTGGAGTATCAAAAGTTAAAAAATTATCTTTTGCGATAAAAGGAACGCCAGCGAGCTTGCCTATTTTTTCTCCATTTTTCACTTTAGCGTCAATTTCGCGAGCACGCTCGAGTGCTCGGGTTTTGGATACAGAAAGAATGGCATTGTATTCCTTTGTATCATCAATCATCGCTAAAGATTTATTAACTAGTGTTTCGGCAGTTACTTTTCCACTTGAAACATTTTCTGCAATTTTTTCTATGGAGTCCCAATTCATGCAATCATCCTTTTAACCTTGAACTGATTATCTTTTTTTGAAGGGGCATTTTTGAGTAGCTCTGCTGGGCTTACGCCATAATCTATCAATTCATCCACCCTTGTTACATTCCTTAACCCTGTGACCTGCGAAGTAGGATCAAGCCCGTTCACGTCAACATTAGAAAGTTGCTCTATATAGGCAACAATGGAAGTTAGTTCTTTTTGATATATATTCACTTCCACATCACTCAGTTTTAATTTACTCAATGATGCAAGCTTTCTAATATCTTGCTCGCTAATTTTACTCATCTTAATAAGTATAAAAGGAAGTTGCGTCAAGAACTAGAGGAAAATAAATTATTTAAAGCTTATTTTTTATTTGGGTGATTAGATCTCGTAAATCAGCAGCTTTTTCGAACTCAAGATTGGCTGCTGCCATATCCATTTGGGCCGTTAGATCGCTAACTAGCATATGGTATTCATCTTTAGGAATTTTATCTAAATTAATTTTTGCAGTCTTGGCTTCCTTACTTTCAGCGCCTACAATTGATCGCAAGCTTTCATCAATATTTTTAATAATTCCTACTGCAGTAATGCCATTATCTGTATTATATTTTTCCTGGATAGCTCGACGTCGATTAGTTTCGTCTATTGCCCGCTTCATACTTCCAGTTAAATGGTCTGCATACATGATAACTTTACCTTCAACATGACGAGCTGCTCGCCCAATAGTTTGGATTAATGCTGATTCACTCCGGAGGAAACCTTCTTTGTCTGCATCCAGTATTGTCACTAGGCTAACTTCTGGAAGATCTAGGCCTTCTCTCAGCAAGTTGATCCCGATGAGCACATCATAGATGCCCAGACGCAAATCCCTTAATATATCAGTTCTCTCCAAAGTATCTACGTCGCTATGAAGATACTGAACTTTGATAGCAAGACCCTCGAGATATTCCTTGAGATCTTCAGCCATCCGCTTAGTGAGTGTCGTAACGAGAACCCGTTGTTTCTTGTTGATTCTATCTCTGATTTCGCTAATTAAATCATCTATTTGGCCTTCGACTGGTTTTATAATAATTTCCGGATCAAGTAAACCGGTTGGGCGGATTACTTGTTGTATTGGGGTTGGTGATCTACTAAGTTCATAGTCTGCTGGAGTTGCTGAAACATAAATTGTCTGATTTAGGTGTCGCTCAAATTCTGTAAAAGTAAGGGGCCTATTGTCTAGTGCGCTTGGTAAGCGAAAGCCATGTTCGACTAATACTTCTTTTCTAGCCCGATCTCCATTGTACATTCCACGAACCTGAGGAAGTGTCATATGACTTTCATCAATAAGCATTAAATAATCATCTGGAAAATAATCCATTAGGGTTGCAGGCTGTTCGCCTGGTTCACGATTAGTAAGATATCGGGAGTAATTTTCGATACCTTTAACAAAGCCTGTCTCTTCCATCATTTCAATGTCAAAACGCGTTCTTTGCTCAAGACGTTGTGCTTCAAGAAGCAGATTATTCTTATTGAAATAAGTAAGCCGCTCTTTAAGTTCATTTTCTATGTGGACAAGTGCGTGCTTCATTTTTTCGTGTGGTGTTACATAGTGACTACCCGGGAAAATAGTATGCGCTTCTAATTTTCTTTCTACTTCTCCTGTGAGCGGGTTAATTTGAGTAATTTTTTCAATCTCATCTCCAAAGAATTCAATTCTATATGCAACCTCTTCACCAGTTGGGAATACGTCAATGACATCTCCTCTTACACGAAATGTACTTCGCCCTAGCGCTACATCGTTACGCTTATATTGAATATCTGTGAGCTGGCGCATAAATTTATCGCGGACTCTTTTTTCACCAACTTTCACCTTGATCGCCATAGCTCCATAATCATCAACAGAACCAATACCATAAATACAACTTACGCTAGCGACGATAATAACGTCCTTCCGACTGAGGAGTGCGCTTGTTGCTGCGTGGCGTAATCTATCTATTTCTTCATTAATTTGGCTATCTTTTTCAATATAAGTATCACTTCTCGCTATGTATGCCTCGGGCTGATAATAGTCAAAATAGCTTACAAAATAATGTACTTCATTATCTGGAAAGAAATTCTTGAATTCGTTATATAGTTGCGCCGCAAGAGTCTTATTGTGTGCAAGAACTAAAGTTGGCTTCTGTAGTTGCTGAATGACATTTGCCATCGTAAAAGTTTTACCTGATCCTGTTACGCCAAGCAAAACCTGTTCCTTTTCTCCATTAGAAAAATTATCAACTAAGGCCTTAATAGCAGCAGGCTGATCTCCTGTAGGATCGTATTCTGTCACAAGGTTAAAAGTATCTTTCACTCAATTAGTATAACCGAGGTCTAAACAGTTAGAAATAGATTATCAGAGCCATAAATACATAACCCTCCTTTTACTAAAATAAAATACACAAAACTGTGCATAAAAATGACTATGATTTAGTATTAAGTGTTAAACTATTAGCATAAGTTTTATAGGGTGAGAATATAAAAAAAGACGTGTATGTCAATAATTAATCTAACTACATTTACGATTACTCTTGTAACATTGCTGGTACTGGCAATTTTAGTTGCATCGCGAAATATCAAATCTCGCCAAACATCGAGCTTCATTTTTTTTGATCTTTCTATTTTTGCATATATTGCATGTGCCTTTGTATCTGAATTACCTAATACAAGCTTTGCTCTTGTTTTTACCCGTGCGGCGGCATCGGCAGCTATTTTTATTCCTCTAGCATTCCTTATGTTTAGCGCTAGTTATGCAAAAATAGCTATTACTAATGTGCAAAATACTATCGCATGGATTGCTGCGTTAATCCTTGCGGTCATAGGTTTTACTCCCTACGTTGTTAAAAACATTGAGAAAACATCTGGAGGTACAGTCATCTCTGGCCCCGGGCCACTTCTGTGGCTTACACTTGTCTACTTCCTGATTATGTTTGCCATATCCTTTACCATTTTATTTAAATACCAAAAAAATGCAGAAAAACTCGTTAAACAGCAAATTAGAGTTATGGTTACAGGAATCACTATCTCAGTAGTAATAAATCTCGTAACCCAGATTGTCTTACCCGAATTTCATATAAGCCAATATGGCGTTTTGGTTGGAACTCCAGCACTTCTTATACTCGTTGCAGCAGTTGCTTACGCAATTTTTTGGCATCGGATGTTCGATATTAAAGCTATCGCAGTACGAACCTTTGGCTATTTAACAACTCTTTTTATTGTCGTAAGTCTCTTTGGTATTGCTGCTATCAAACTAAGTAATGTAATATTCCCACATCTCGCTCTTTCGTCACTGCAACAAGTTTATTTCATTACCGCTGCTGTCGTTTTAGCCTTCCTTTTCTTTCCGCTTCAGAAATTTACAGCACGTTTTACAGATAAATTATTTCAACAAGATAAGTACAATCCAGCCAATCTAATCGAGGAAGCAGCAAAAATTATATCTTCCGAGATTAATCTTATGAAATTATCAAGGGAAATAGTTGACTTAATTGATTCACGAATGAAAGTAAACAGAACTTCTATAATTGTTCTTGATCAAAAAGAAATCTACTACATTGGGGGCTATGATATTAAATATAATCTTAAAGATCTGAAAAAATACCTCGATTATCTTGGAGAAGATTTGCTAGTTGAGGATGAAATTGGCGCAGGCAATGTAAAGAAAATTTTGAGAAGCTTCCAATTTTCAATATTTTTACCACTTAAATTGCAAAACGAAATAATTGGTTATCTGGCTATTGGCCCAAAAAGAAACGGTTCTTTCTTTGATAATGCGGATATCAAAGGGATTACAATGGTAGCTAATGAGCTGACTTTAGCTATCCAAAACTCAAAAGCTTTTTCTCTTATTCAAAATTTCAATGTAAGTTTGCAAAATAAAGTTAATGACGCAACCAAAGAATTAATAGCAGCCAATGAAAAACTTCGCGACGCTGATGTTGCGAAAGATGATTTCATATCAATGGCATCGCATCAGCTCACTACTCCATTAGCAGCTATCGATGGATACGTGACAATGGCAGCACAAGGTTATTACGGTGAAATGAATGATAAATTAAAATCTAAACTTAACGCTTCTGTTGAAAGAATAAACGTCATGAAATCTCTTATCAACGACCTATTGAATATAAACAGAATGTCTGCAGGAAAATTCCACCTTGATATGAACCTTGCAGATTTGCAGGGATTAATTACTACTGAAGTTGACCAACACAAAGATAGTGCTATCGAAAAAAAGGTTTTAATGGATTACCACCTACCAAGTGCTTTTATACCTAAGTTTACTTTTGACAAAATCAAAATGCAGCAAGTTATTTCGAATTTTATTAATAATGCGATCGATTATTCACCAGAAGGAAAAATTAATATTTATTTAAAATACGAGAATAACATCGTTACATTTAAGGTTGTCGATAACGGAATCGGGGTTCCCAAAGATCAAAAAGAAAAACTGTTCACTAAGTTTTTCCGTGCAGATAACGCTAAGAAAATCAGGCCTGATGGTTCAGGAATAGGACTATACCTTTCAAAAAGAGTCATAGAAGATCACGGTGGAAAAATAATTTTTGAATCAGAACCTGGAGTTGGTTCAACATTTGGCTTTACATTACCTATTGCCAAGGAGCCGAACACCTAACCTTTATTAGAACTGTTCTGGCCTTCTTCTCCGCTGAGAAACCATTTATTGGCAAGAGCCGCGGTATCAATACCCTTATTCAATTCATCTAATTTAGCTATTACTTTTTTAACAAGTTCTTCTGGGTTTTCGTCAAATATAATCATATTTCTATGCGGAACTTCGAGCTTCTCCATTAAGTCAGGTATCATATCCGCAGCTCCGCCACTACCTATAAGAAATCCGCAGGGCATATTAGATTCGAGTGCTGACGTGAACTCATGAAGGCTGCCAAAACGCCCCCCTACAGTTATAACTGCATCACTAGACTGAACAAGATAGACATCCCTTCCCACGTAATGCATGCCAGTGTAGTTGATATAGCTAAAAACACCTATGGGTAGCCTATATTTGAAAACATGTTCTTGCAGTGAGCCTGCTGGTGAGAACCCTATACTCATCCCACCTACCTTAAAGGCTGCACGAGCGGCGTAAAAGGGCAGGCCTAGCGTAGCTCCAGTTGTGACGACGTGTCCGGCATTCGCAAC
>JGI24890J29729_1000350_pt1 | contig 31912 bp, 28 predicted proteins | sample FreactcultureFD7_FD_29729 | JGI IMG/M metagenome (IMG submission 29729)
CGCCACCAGCAGATAGCAAAAGTTTTAGTTCATTAGTAAAAAATATATCAAGTTCTGCAAGCAATTTTGCCGGAGCAGCAATTAAAAATGTTTCTAATTTTGCCGAAAGGGCAGGGAGTGAAGCTGGCTCGACAAGTTCTGCTGCTATGGCTAACTTAGGTAAATTAGGAGCAGGTGCCGCATCAGGAGCGGGTAAATTTGCGTCAACTGCATTAGGTTCAATGGGCAATTGGATCATGGATATGATCGCAGGTAACGAAGGCGTAAGAACACGACCTTACAAAGATAGTTTGGGACTTTGGACTATAGGTGTAGGTCATTTGATTGGTAACGGTAAATCACTTCCTCCTGAAATGAATAGAGAATTCTCTCAAAAAGAAATTCAGGCAATGTTCAAGCAAGACTATGATAAACATGCCGCTGCCGCCGCTAGAATCCCTGGTTTTGATAAAATGAACGAAAAGGGTAAAGCAGGATTAATAGACTTGACTTTCAACATGGGACCTGCTTGGTACAAAAAGTGGCATAATACTGCTAAAGCCTTAGAAGCAGGAGATGCTGAAGGGGCGGCTGCTGGACTCGAACATAGTTTATGGTATAAACAAGTAGGCGGGCGAGCAGCCAGAACAGTTGACTTGATTCGTCAAGGAAGCAAGCTTAAAGCAAGAAACGGCGGGATGTTTGACGGTCCTACATCAGGTTATCCAGTAGAACTTCACGGTAGAGAGATGATTGCACCACTAAATGCAGATTCAATACTGATGAAATTAGCTAAGACTCCTGCTAATGCACCAGAAAGTAAAGGCATGTTAGATCATGCTACTAATTCTACGCAGCATCCAGTGGACAATTCAATGAAACAAGTTATGGGCCTGCACCAAGACACGATGAAAATGCTGTCACATAAGTTAGATTCTGTCATACATGTGTTAGAAAACACTCATAGCACACAAAACAAGATATTACGCCAATCAATGGTCTAATACTAAATACTATATTCAGAGTATCGGTTAACATGACTACACATAGAAAAAAATTCTTAAACAAGAGCGGTGTTTCAAGTCCTATCTCGGGCATGAACAGCAATGCTGGAGCCTGGAATGGTTCTCCTGGACAGAACGGAGAACCTACAGGTGGCTGGAGTAATACAGAATTTGGCTATAAGAACTATATGTCTAGGCTTCCTGAAGTCTACACTGGTCACCCAAACAGAATTGAACGATATAACCAATACGAGATGATGGATGTTGATGCTGAAATCAATGCTTGCTTAGACATCATCTCAGAGTTCTCTACGCAGAGAAATGAACACAATAAGACACCATTCGCATTTGAATTCAAAGAAGAACCTACTCCACACGAAGTAGAGTTGCTAGGTAAGCAACTACATCAGTGGTGCAAGTTGAATGAATTTGATGTGCGTATGTTCAAAATCTTTAGAAATGTCATCAAGTTTGGTGACCAAGTATTTGTTCGTGACCCAGAAAATTTCAAACTCTATTGGGTTGACATGGTTAAAGTCATCAAGGTCATCGTCAATGAGTCTGAAGGCAAGAAGCCGGAGCAGTATGTCATCAAGGACATCAATATCAACCTACAGAATCTATCAGTAGCACAAAAAACCAATACTGATTTTGCTGCTAACCCAGCAACTGGATTAGGTGGTTCTGGTGGGGGAGGAGCCGCACCCTACACTACTCCGTCAATGCCTTATAATACTTCTGGTTCACGATTCACTCTAGGACAATCTGAATCAGCAGTTGATGCAAAGCATATCGTTCACCTATCATTAACTGAAGGTCTTGATAGATTCTGGCCTTTCGGACAATCTATTCTTGAAAACATCTTTAAAGTCTATAAGCAGAAAGAACTTCTAGAAGATGCGGTTCTCATCTATCGGGTGCAACGTGCACCAGAACGCAGAATGTTCAAGATTGACGTTGGTAACATGCCATCTCACATGGCTATGGCATTTGTTGATCGCGTAAAGAACGAGATTCACCAGCGTAGAATCCCTTCGCTGTATGGTGGGCAATCAGTAGTTGATGCTACATATAACCCACTGAGCATGAACGAAGATTATTTCTTCCCCGTGACAGCAGAAGGTCGTGGATCATCGGTTGAAGTTCTTCCTGGTGGACAGAATCTCGGAGAGATTGATGACTTGAAGTATTTCAACAATCGTCTTGCTCGTGGTCTCCGGGTCCCATCTTCTTATCTGCCAACTGGCCCCGATGACAATACGACTCCTATGAATGACGGTCGCGTTGGCACCGCGATGATTCAAGAGTTCCGATTCAATCAGTATTGCGAACGCTTGCAGAATTATATCGCACTGAAGCTAGATGAAGAGTTCAAACTATTCCTCCGTTGGAGAGGGTTTAACATTGACACTGCCCTATTCAATCTCAATTTCAATCCACCACAGAACTTTGCTTCATATCGTCAAGCAGAGATGGACACTGCAAGAGTAGCTACATTCCAATCAATGGAAGCATTCCCATACATCTCAAAGAGATTTGCACTTGAGAGATTCTTGGGTCTCAACGAAGAAGAGATCAAGAAGAACGAAAAGATGTGGGAAGAAGAAAACAAGAAAGAAGTCACTCAGGATCCTAAAGGATCTGACCTGCGAAATATTGGTATATCTACTGGTGACTTTGATGCGGACGGTGAAACAGCAGATAACATTGAAGGTTCTGAAGAGGGACCTGAAGGAGAACTAGGATCCGCTGCTGGTCCAGTCGGTGACGTAGCATCTTCGCCGAATGCAGGCGGTGGTGGTGGCCAAGTTGGCGGCAGCCCAATGCAATTCTAAAGATAAATACATTACGGAGCGAATTGATGTTGTTACTAGAGATGTTCAACGAACCTATCATAGGGTTGCAAGATGTCAATGATGACAATAGCAAACCTGTGTATAGAACATCCCGTAAGACTAAGTTAACGCTGAAGCAGATTCGTAAACTCAGAAAAATGTTAGATGTTCGCAACTATGAAAAGAAGTTGTATCTAGATAGGGTCCGCGAACAGTATGGTGCCAAACCTGAAGCGGTTACTCCTGGCATGTAAGGCTACTCAAGCCCTAGCTCACGCAGTATTCTAACACCTAAATCTCGGTTGTATGTTGATTTCACATGCATCTTATCAAAGAACAACTCGGTTCTTTCTGTTGCAATCTTATTGATCACATCCTGTTTCTCTATTTCTTCTAGGATGACCTCACTTCCAAAAATATCTTTTAGGTCAACTAATCTGACTGGATGCCTATAAATCCAGCCCCAGATTTGTGTTACAGGAACATTCTCTCCCACTAATTCTGATCTCCAATCATCAATCTTAAAATCAGCCCAATCATATTTTTCAGAATCATGGATAGGAGCATGACCTCCTATGATAGCCCACTTCACATCAGGATATGAATTTTTGATGTTTACGGCATAGTCTGATATCTCGTTAGATGTCAATTGAAGAAGGGTATCATAAGCCGGACGACCCCGGGCTTTACCTAGAATATCTCTTGCTTTTCCGAAATATTCACCGTCTCTGAATAGAGAAGTGTAAAACCAAATTATTAAATCTGTCTTAAAGATATCACGAGTCTCATTCAAGAACACTTCGCAATCTGCTAATGCGGAACTATTCTTACTTCCATACTTTGAACGATTGTAAACATTGTGTCCTTTAGACATAAGATCAAATTCCATCCAGGTCTCCTTCCAACCCGGATCGTTGGTATCACGCTTAACACCGTTTCCAATTCCTTGTGTCAAATCCTGTCCTAATGTCAAAGATTGTCCCCAACTATCACCGATAATTAAAATGTTCATGCAATTTCTCCTATAATATTTATATGTCAAACTAAAACTGTAAAAAATACATACTTAATACGGTGTTTTTTGTCTTGCCGAATAAGTATGATATACGAAGCCATTTACTATCAGGAGAAAATTAATGGACATTAAGAAGTATGAAAAGTTAATCAATCTCGTTGTAAACGAGGATATTGATCAAGCACACGAACTCTTCCACGAAATCGTTGTTGAAAAGTCACGCGAAATTTTTGAGTCAATTATGGCTGAAGAAATGGACGATATGGAAGAAGGTATGGGCGGTCAAACAGGCGATCTGCTTGACGAGATCAACGCTGAAGAATCAGGTGTAATGGAAGATGACGAAGACGAAGCTGACATTGAATTTGACGACGAAGCCGAAGATGACGGTGATGAACTAACTCACGACCTTGAAGTAGATCACGATGATATGGGTGATGAAGGTGAAGAGCATGAAGAAATTGAAGATGCAGTAATCCGCATTGAAGACAAGCTTGACCAATTGATGGCTGAATTTGAAGACATCATGGGTGGCGGAGAAGGCGACGACATGGACGACGGTATGGACGACATGGACGACGGTATGGACGACATGGGCGGCGATGATTTCGGTGATGAAGGTGACGAAGACGAGATGGACGAAGACATGATGATGGAAAACATCGCTCTTCATAAGGTTCCGGTAACTCACGGCGACAACGGCGTGCAGACAAGAAGCCCAATCGGCAAGACAGCAAATTCAGGACAAGCAGGAATGGACAGCAGACCAGTAAGATTCTCTGGTCACTCAGAAGCAGTTCCAACAAGTCCTAAGAAGCCAAGCAATTACGGTTCAAAGAGCGAAGGCAATCTTCCAGGAGCAGGTAACTTCAAGAACGTTCCAGGCAAGAATAACTTCAAGGACAAGGGTGACTCAACACCAAAGCCTGTCACTAAAGACGGTTCGTCAAATGACAAGAGTCCAGTTGCAGAATCCCGTCGCACTACCCGTAAGCCAATTAGATAATATAAGGGATCTGGGAACAAATGGCTTTGTATCTTAGAGAGAATCTAACCTTTGATAAGGCAGAGATGATTGTTGAGTCCGTAAAAGAAGGCGACGACAGTCTAAAAACTCTGTATATGAAGGGGATTTTCATACAGGGCGGGGTGAAAAACGCAAACGAGCGTGTTTACCCCGTCCGCGAAATTGAAACCGCTGTGGAAACTCTCAATAAACAAATTCATGAGGGTTACTCAGTTCTGGGCGAAGTTGATCACCCGGATGATCTCAAAATCAATCTAGACCGTGTATCTCATATGATCACTCATATGTGGATGGATGGTGCTAACGGTTTTGGGAAATTGAAAATTCTTCCGACTCCAATGGGTCAACTCGTAAGAACAATGTTGGAATCAGGAGTGAAACTCGGTGTATCTAGTAGAGGTAGCGGAAACGTTAATGATATGGATGGCCGAGTCAGTGATTTTGAAATAATCACTGTTGATATCGTTGCTCAACCGAGTGCTCCAAACGCATATCCCAAAGCAATTTATGAAGGACTTCAGAATATGAAGTACGGAAATAAAGCATTAGAGATTGCTAAGGATGCTCAGGGCAATAAAAAAGTCCAAAAATACTTAGCTGAGGAAGTAAAACGCCTCATCACTGAATTAAAACTTTAAAAAGGATTAAAGGTATGCTAGATGCTATCAAACCATTGCTTGAAAGTGGACTTATCAACGAAGACGTAGGCAGAGAACTTAACGAAGCCTGGGAATCTAAGTTGAATGAGGCTCGCCTTCAAGTTCGTGCAGAACTCCACGAAGAGTTTGCACAACGTTACGAACATGATCGTAGCGTCATGGTAGAAGCCCTAGACAAGATGATGACAGAAAATCTTTCAGAAGAAATTGCAGAATTTCAGAACGAAAGAGCAGCAATGAATAACGACCGCGTAAAGTCACAAGTAAAACTACGTGAAAACGCAACAAAATTCAATGACTTCATGGTTACTAAACTAGCCGAAGAAATCAGAGAACTCCGTGGAGATCGCAAGGTTCAAATGGAAAATCAGAAGAAGCTAGAACAATTCATTGTTCACGCCCTATCTCGCGAAATCAAAGAATTCGCAGTAGACAGACAAGCAGTAGTGGAAGCAAAGGTCAGATTAGTTGCTGAAGGTCGCAAGCAAATTGAAGCACTCAAGAACAAGTTTGTTGCTGAAAGTGCAAAAAGAGTGAGCAATATCGTCACATCCCATCTAAAGGGTGAACTATCACAACTCAAAGAAGACATCAAAGTCGCAAGACAAAACAATTTCGGTCGTAGAATTTTTGAATCTTTCGCAAGTGAATTCTCTGTGACTTATCTTAATGATAAGGCAGAAACCCGCAAGGTAATGAGAGCACTCGCACACAAGGATCAACAACTAGCCGAAGCTAATAGCAAGCTGCAACAAGCAACAAAGCTAGTAGAAAGCAAGAATCGTGAAGTCAGAATCATCAAGGAATCAACTCAACGTGAACAGACACTAGGTAATCTATTGTCCACTCTCAATGAGGAAAAAGCCGGAGTGATGAAGAGTTTACTCGAAAGCGTCCAAACCCCCAAATTACAGGCCGCTTTTGACAAATATTTACCAGCAGTTCTTAATACTGGTTCAGATGCAACGCCTGCAAAGGCCAGATCAAATGGATCCATTATTGTAGAAGCGACTGGTAATAAAACTGCACAGAATCAACCTGAAATCGATATGTCAGACAAAGACAACGTTATCGATATCAAGCGTCTTGCAGGGCTTTAATATAGACATAAATTAGGAGATTATAAATAATGTCAAAACAACTTTTAGAAAGCCGTTGGGGCGAGACCAAAGAAGCTCTGCTTGAAGGCTTAAAGGGCAATCGCCGCTCAACAATGGGTGTTATCCTTGAAAACACCAAGAAGCAACTACTCGCTGAAAGTTCAGCAGGTACAACTACAGCTGGTAACATCGCAACACTAAATCGCGTTATTCTTCCAGTAATTCGTCGTGTTATGCCGACTGTTATCGCTAACGAACTTGTTGGTGTTCAGCCAATGACCGGCCCAGTTGGTCAGATTCACACCCTTCGTGTTCGTTATGCAAATAGCTTGACAGACAACTCACAAGCACAAACTAGCGTGCAAGCAGGCGAAGAAGCACTATCACCATTCAAGATCGCACAGGCATATTCCCGCGTTCAAGCTGGTGCAACATCAACTAACTATTACACTGGTGCAGATACTGCTACCCTAGAAGGTAACGGCGGAAAGCAAATCAGCGTACAGATTCTGAGACAAGCGGTTGAAGCAAAGTCTCGTAAGCTCCAAGCTCGTTGGACTTTCGAAGCAGCACAAGACGCACAGTCACAGCATGGTATTGACGTTGAAGCAGAAATCATGGCAGCACTTGCTCAAGAAATCACTGCTGAAATTGACCAGGAAATTCTTCTGTCACTTTCAACACTTGCTTCTACTGAGTACACCTTCAATCAGGCAACTGTTTCAGGTACTGCTACATACGTTGGTGACGAACACGCTGCTCTTGCAGTCCTCATCAATCGTGTTGCTAACTTGATCGCACAGCGTACTCGTCGTGGTGCTGGTAACTGGGCTGTTGTTTCACCAGCTTCGTTGACTGTTCTTCAGTCAGCAACTACTTCAGCATTCGCTCGTACAACTGAAGGTACATTTGAAGCTCCAACTAATACTAAGTTTGTTGGTACTCTGAATGGCGCAATGAGAGTGTTTGTAAACTCTTATTCACCTGACACTCAGCCAGTACTCGTAGGCTACAAGGGTTCATCAGAAACTGATGCAGCGGCATTCTATTGCCCATACATTCCTCTGATGAGTTCTGGCGTCGTACTTGATCCGACTACTTTCGAGCCGGTCGTATCATTTATGACACGTTACGGGTACATAGAACTCACTAATACTGCATCGTCATTCGGTAACGCTGCCGACTATGTTGGGGAAATTGCGGTCCAGAACCTTACTTTTCAGTGAAAATACAATGGCTTACGAGATAATCGTAAGTCATACACTGAACTCAACTATGGAAAAGGGTGCTTCGGCACCCTTTTCTTTTGACTTTAAATAATAGAATGTGATATTATGTATAAATAATATCATGTTCAAAGATAACAAATACACCAAACACTATATGCTTCTCGTTGAGAAAGCAAAAAATCGTATATTGCCAAAAGGGCAATACAAAGAACGACATCATATTATTCCTAGTTCAATGGGAGGCAATGATGACAAATCCAACAAAGTATGGCTGACTGGAAGAGAACACGCACTTTGTCATTGGGCTTTGTTAAAGATGACTGAAGGCGCAGATCATGTTAAAATGTCATACGCATTCAATGGAATGAATGCCCAAAACGAGTTTCAACAAAGATACCATTCTCGTATCATAACAAGAGCATATGAAAAACATCGTATAGCACACGCTCAATTACATTCTGAAAGAATGAAGGGTAAACCAGCCTGGAACAAAGGTCAAAAACTTGAGGGTGAAGAGTTAGAAAAACACAGAGAAAGAACACGCAACCGAAAGATAGATCCTGTTAAACAGGCTGAAGGTCAAGCAAAACGAGTTGCTAAAATACTTGGTCAAAAAAGATCAGAAGAAACTTGTCTAAAGATGTCACTCGCAAGCAAGGGCAAACCAAAAGGTCCGATGAGCGAAGAAGAAAAACTAAAGAGGTCTCTCACTCAAACTGGCGTCGCGAAAAAAGAAGGACATGCTGATAACGTCCGTAATGCCACATTAGGAAACATCTCTATCAACAAAGACGGTGCTGAAAAGAAAGTTAAGTCCGACACACTACCTCAATGGTTAGAACAAGGTTGGCAACTAGGTGGAAGGAAAAGAAAATGAATAGTAGACAGTATGAAAAAATGATGAGAGCAGCGTATAAATCTGCGTTAGCTGATCATGGAATAAGTGAAGATGAGTGTACCAGTGTAGCACTGAGTGCGGATAGAACAGAATATGAAGTCACGCTAACTAATGGTAGCACAGTTATCATTCCTAGTGGATTTGAGTATATGGAGGATTAATGCCTAAAGAGATCACACCTGAAAATTTAATACGACACCTCAAGCGAGATTCATTGGATGTGGTAAGAAATCATTATTTTAGCACTAACTGGTCGTCGTATAAGGACCTAATGGCGTATTTTAAATCCGCTGGCTGGACCAGAGGAGAGTTAGCCAAAGCAGATAGACCACGTGGGCGAGGTGAAGCACGGTGGGAAAAACAAAGTTTGTATTGGTACTTAACTGGTCTTCCAGATTACTATGATCCGATTCCTGATGACGAGATCGTTGCATTTGAAAAAGCGATATGTAACAACTTACCGACTATTGTAGTTACTTGGCACGGACCATATGAATCAGAAATCATATATAATCCTACTTTTAAACGTCTACTGCAATGTGTTCGGGAATCAATATATGTAAATAAGGATCCAGATCATCGTGGTATAGGTCGTCTTCCTGATGTTGAGATATTCAACGATGGCGGAGTAAATAAAGATATTCAATATCAAGTTATAACTTTTTCAATGGATAGCTAGGCACGGTAACAACTGTAAAGAACTATAAATACAATCATGCGTATCACAGAAATCATAACTGAATCAGTGAATCACTACTATCACGGTAGTTATAACGAACTTCCGGTAGGTACTATTCTAACACCGAGAGACGACTATGAGAATGATTGGCAGGATACCAATTTCTACGCCGCAATTGAAATGTATCGCCCCACCGATAAATTAGCTCATAAGCAAAGTGTTTTTATGTGTGATAACCCGGATGATGTTGATCTTGCCGGAGCAGCGACGGATTGGTTATTTACAGTTGTTCCGATCGGCGAAGTACAGCGTCATGACATGAATTGGTTATCTGAAATAAGTTCATTAGTTGATCTTGGTTTTCCATTAGACAGTGATGAAATAAAAGATGCCGCTGAAGCGTATTGGTCAGGTGAAGAAAGTCCTAATGAAGTTGTCTGGGAATACCTAACTCCATCTGCAAAGATAGTCAAGGTTGAAAAATACTGACCGCTCGTTGGCACGGTGATAACTGTAAAGAACATTAAATATCATAAGGAACAATAGCATGAAAAACATAAAACTATACAAAGAAACACCTAGCAACACCTTAAATGAAGACGGAACACTAAAAACACTGCAACAAAAAGTTGAAGAGTTAAATAACTTTGTTGAGTCTGCTATACAAGAGATGAAAACCGATAATGAAGATCATTGAAATACTATATGAAACAGAAGATCATATAAAAACTTACTGGGCAATACACGGAATAAACATTGACTCATACTATCGTGCATTTGAACAGTTTATCAATGATACTAACAAGTTTCGAGGGAAAAATAATGTATTGCAACTTGGAAGCTATGTGCATGAGTTGCTAACTGATGCTACTTGGCAAAATTTAGAGGGAGACCCCGATTTTGACAAGGTTTACGATGGACTACTGGATTTGTATCAATCAATACAAGAACACATTTCTACCTAAATGTCGTTAAAGTCTACGCTCGTTGGCACGGTGATAACTGTAAAGAACGCTAAGTACATTATAGGAGTTACCTCGCATGGACAAAAGTACAAAGACCAGAGATGCAGCTGCCGGCATCACCACCAAAAGAAGTTCTAAATGGCCAGCACTTGAAAATAAGTTCCTGAAAGAACATTCAACCTGTGCTGCATGTGGTTCGTCCAACAGACTGAACGTGCATCATATGAAACCATTTCATCTTCATCCGGAGTTGGAACTAGAACCTACAAATCTCATCACACTATGCATGAATAAAACTACCGAGTGTCATATCAAACTTGGCCACGGTGGAGATTTTAAAGCTTATAATCCATATGTAGAAGAAGATGTTGCTGAAGTTAAAAAGAATATCAAGGTTCTGAATGAAGTTGCTACCACAGCACGGGCCCGCAGACTGTTTGAATAATGAAGCGGTACGTGGTACAAAGCGTGAGAAGAAACAGTGCCCACATTGTGGTAAAGATGTTGCAGTGAATGGTTATGCGCGTTGGCACGGTAATAACTGTAAAGAACTATAAATACATAATGCGTCTACAAGAACTTTTTGAAGCACTGAGTCCAGCCGCGATTGAAGCCACATCAGGTAGATTCGGCCAACAACTTATGGCTAAGTTGGCCAAAGATCCGCAAGGGTCTTCTATGAAAGACGATCCAGCTAAGTTCATTGAATATATAGCCAATAATATTGATCCGACTACTAATTCCAAATATACCAAATGGATCATATCTAGGTTTGTTGATCCAAATGGTGGTATTAGATTCGTTGAAGACCTATCTAAGTTGACTGATCCATTGACCAGATATGCCAAATTAACGCAGAGCGGCAGGATCCCCACTGACCAAAGAGACATCAATAAATTCAAAAGTATGAATTTGTTATTGAACTTGATGGATCAGTATGCTGAAAAGAAGACCGGTAATGAGGAGAAAGCAGCCGAAGAAGAAAGTCTAATCAAGTCAGGTCAAGCAGTCCTGTATAAAGATACTGGTGCATTAAAGATCATGATTCCGAAGACCAAAGAAGCAGCCAAATATTATGGGCGTGGCACCCGCTGGTGTACAGCAGGGGATAAAGATAATCGGTTCAAGTACTATAGCAGACGAGGTCCTCTATATGACATCATATTCCGTGGATCAGGGGTAAAATGGCAATTTCATTTTGAATCTGCACAATTCATGGATGAACGAGATGAACGATTAAGTCCTAAACAAGTAATTACGGTATATAATCTATTTTCGGAAGATAAATGGATGACTGCTGTTAAACATGAAGGATTAGCAATTCGTTACGTCCAAAATCCATCAGATGCATTGCAGATGATTGCTGTTAAACAAAATGGGAAGGCAATTCGTTTCATCAAGAATCCATCAGAAGAAGCGCAGATAGCTGCTGTTAAACAAGATGGTCGGACGATTGAATACATCAAGAATCCATCAGAAGCAGTGAAAATGGCTGCTGTTCAAGAAAATGGGTATGTGATTCAATACATCAATAATCCATCAGAAGAAGTGAAAATGGCTGCTGTTAAACGAGCTGGATTAGCAATTCGTTACATCAATAATCCATCAGATGCATTGCAGATGATTGCTGTTAAACAAAATGGGAAGGCAATTCGTTTCATCAAGAATCCATCAGAAGAAGCGCAGATAGCTGCTGTTAAACAAGATGGTTGGGCGATTCAATACATCAACAATCCATCAGAAGCAATGCAGATGACTGCTGTTAAACAAGATGGTCGGACGATTGAATACATCAAGAATCCATCAGAAGCAGTGAAAATGGCTGCTGTTAAACAAGATGGTCGGGCGATTCAATACATCAAGAATCCATCAGAAAAAATGCAGATGGTTGCTGTTAAAAAAGATGGTTGGGTGATTCATTACATCAAGAATCCATCAGAAGAAGTGAAAATGGCTGCTGTTCAACAAAATGGTCGGATGATTCAATACATCAAGAATCCATCAGAAGAAGTGCAGATGGCTGCTGTTCAAGAAACTGGATATGCAATTCGTTACATCAAGAATCCATCAGAAGAAGTGCAGATGGCTGCTGTTAAAAAAGATGGTTGGGTGATTCGTTACATCAACAATCCATCAGAAGAAGTGAAAATGGCGGCTGAGAGAAACAAATGAGAGCATTTGAATTCCTAACCGAATTAAAAGTCTTGAATGAGATAACCAGGCCGCCATTGATAATGGCTGAGTATATACTCTTCAAGGCTGGATATAAGAGACTAGACAAGAATGATGCAGTATTTGCTCAAGTCTATGCAAGACCCGGTGCTGATCATGTATTAAAACTCTTTAAGTCTAAAGACACTGCTTATATGGCTTTTATTGATCTGGTGATGAAAAACAAAAATATACATTTTCCTGTATTCAAGGGAAGGCTGATTAGAGTCACTAACCAGTATCATGCGATACAGATAGAGCGATTGACACCTGCTGTAGAGATACCTGAGCTAGGTAATCCACTAACGATAGGTAGGACTATGGAAAACTACATGTCGGCTGCACCAGATGAATATAGAGAAAAGCAGATGAACATGATAGAAAAGTATCAACCTGGAATAAAAGCAGCATGTGATCTCATCGCTGATAAGTTGACACCCACATATGAACTAGACCTTCATGGCCAGAATATCATGATGCGTGGGAATGTCCTAGTGATAACTGATCCGGTGATGTAGCGTGCCATCAGATTTTATCTGGCAATATTTGGATGTCGCCGACGACATCGCATCGGACATTCAAAGTAGATGCAAAGATGCATTGGCTAAGTGGGAGGGGAACGACTGGGGATTCCAACCATTTGACATAGGTGTTACTCATTTTTTAGGTCTTGAGTTGGCAAGAACCATTCTGATTCAGTGTCCTCCGGGTGAACGTGTTGTCATACACACTGATGGTAATGGACATCTTGATGGTAAACCCAATGCGGTGATAAACATTCCGATAGAGAATTGCGAAAACATCTATACACGTTTTTACAAAACAGATAAAAAACCAAAGATGGTGCCTCTTAAAAGCGGAATACTTTCTACTTCATATGATCTTGAAGATTGCATTGAGATAGACAAGTTTATCTTAGATCGTCCTATTATATGGAATGCGAGTGTATTGCATAGTGTGGACAACACTCCTAATACCAAATGGAGAAGATCAATCAGCTTGCGATTCAAAGAAAATCCATGGCAACTTGTCCGTGCGGAATAATATAAATATCAGCAGTTTTGATAAATAAAAAGAAAGAATTTGTCAATTAGGAGAACATTATGACAGACTTAACTCAAGAACAATTAGATGCAGCAGAAACTTTAGTGATTGATTATTCTCAGGTCGTGTTCACCTCAGATCAAACGCCTGGTGCAGGTAAGAATGGAAACGGGATTGTGATAATCAATCCGAATAGTATACCACCAAAGTCAGTTCTTCCTGATGTTACTGGCTCTGCTTTTATGATGTTACTGACAGCCGATCAAGCAAATACAGTTGCTAATATGAGTATCGGCAAAAATTTCCCTGGTACATATATTTACACAGCAGTATGGAGTGAAGGAAGTACATATTCTACTACACCTGTTTGGTGTGGATTCATCAATAACTTCTTCAACACACAACCTATATGGGCATTTGTGCTAGATCCTACTGATTCTACATATAAAACTTTTGCCACCGGAACATATAATTTTCCAGTAACGATCATCGCTTCTCCGGATACAAATTATCCATATTCACTATAATTTTATATAACGAAAAAAATGATAAAAGATTTCATATGGCAGTATATTGATCCCCCTGAAGAAGAGGTCATCAATATGCAGAATCTGTATAGAGCAGCTATCACTGAATATGTTAGAGAACCATTCTCATATTTTCAATGGTTAAAATTAGATGTCACTCACTTTATGGGACTGGAGTTGAAACAGACATTCTTGATACAATCCCCTCCAATGGCTCCAGGCGTGATACATCAAGACGGAGATTGGAATTTGCCACCAGGGCTGGCATTGAATATTCCATTAGAGAATTGCGAAACAGCAGTGACTGAATTCTGGGAGAGTGATATAGAACCTTCTCTATGGTATACTCCTCAGGTGGGTGACATTCCGAGCCAAGCTACCCGATACCATAAACATGAAGACTGTAGAAAGATTGACGAATTTACGTTGACTAGGCCGATTATTTTCAACCACAGTGTCTCTCATTGCGTGAGAAATGATGGTCCTAATTGGAGAAGATCAATCAGCCTAAGATTTAAAGAAGAACCCTGGCACCTCATTAAATCCTAAAGCAAATCATGATAGAAGAGTTTAAAATCAATTCTAAAACTGTTTTTTTCAGTTCAAAAAATAACGGTGGCGGTATATGGTTTGGACAAGATTATATTCACTATCTCAAACATCGGTATCCTGATAGGGTATTTGATGACTGTTTAGAATGGTGTGCCGGGCCCGGATTTATAGGATACAGCATTCTAGAATCTGGAATTTGCAACAATGTCACCTTACTTGAAAAACATGCTGAAGCATGTGAAGATGCTATCAAAACACAACTGTTTCCTAATAATGATTGGAAAGATAAAGTCAATATTGTTCATAGTGATACAGTTAAGAATCTAGAAGGTAAATTTGATCTCATTGTAAGTGATCCCCCTTTCTACGATGAAACAATGACTAGAGCATATCGTTCTAACCCTGACATTGAAAGAATAGCTATAGATGTCGGGTGGAAAAGTCATAAGGATTTCTTTGCAAATATAAAGAAAAATTTAAAAGAAGACGGGATAATTTTGCTATTTGAGTGTGCTGAACCTGAAGGGCTTACCTTACCCAAAGCAGAAAAAATATTAGAAGGCTCTGGGCTAAAAATAACAGATTACTTCAAGGATTTGATTTTTAAATATACAAATCATCTTAGAATGGAAGCAATAGCATCAGGAAAAGAGCATGAATCCGTTTATGCATGGGAAATACCTGATGTTCTCTCTAAAATCCCTGAAGGCATTGAAGATGCGATCCACAAGCAATATGATTATCATTTTCTTCCGTCTCTCCATATTATGGAGATAACGCACGAATAGTCAAATCCTAGTGTCACCGTCTACGGTAGCGTTGAGAATTGACTTGCGTCCTGTACGCATTTTCTTATTATATAGTCTAGCACAATTAGCACACAATGTCAAGAGATTATTCTTTGATTTATTACTCTTGTTACCATCTCTGAAAACAAGGTCTAGCTGAACCTTATCTTCTGGTACAAAGTCACAATCCTCGCATATCATTTTCTTGTGCTGTAGGTGTTTGAATCTATCATTGTAGATCGCTTTAGCACAGTCAATGCAATATCTATGCCATTGTTGGAAACCATGTTTGCTCTTGCCGTTTGGTTTGGCTAGAGAAAAGTTGCAGTGAGTGCATATAGGTCTATGTGGCTGTTGAGTGTGCATGTTGTTATTTAGTCTCTCCTCTGTTCTTAAAATATGCTATTTTGCGGGTTTTAAATGAACAGTAATTGCTAAATAATATAAAGGTATAAAATATGACTTCAACAGCAAATACATTTAATTCGGTTGGTGGTTTCTCAGTAGGCATTCCTCCGGTTCCAGTAGTTGACGGTAACGCTAACGTCGTTACTAATGTAAACACTACTGGTAATGTTACCGCTAATGTAGTCTATGCGACTTACTACAAGCTAGCCAATGGTGCACCGTTTATCGGTACTGCCGGTGGAACAAATACCCAACTACAATTTAATAGTGGTGGAACGTTTGGCGGAATTCCAAACGTAACTTGGAATGGCAATATCTTATCCTTAGGCAGCGTGTCTAATATTAGTATCGGTGGCGGCACTAATGGATATGTATTACAAACAGATGGTGCAGGTAATCTAAGTTGGACTGCACAGACCGGTAATGGTGGCGGCAACGCCACTCCGGGCGGCGCGAACACGCAAGTTCAATATAATAATGCTGGCAACTTTGCTGGTAGTTCGGGCTTCACGTTTGACTCAACTACCAATTTATTAACAGCACCTCACATATCAGGCGAAGGTGGGAATCTAAGCAATATCGCAGGTTCTAATGTAACCGGTACCGTAGCAAATGCCGCATATGCAGTAACTGCAAACTATGCAGCGTATGCTGGTAATGTTACGGGAAATGTAGAGAATGCAAACTATGCAGCGTATGCTGGTAATGTAACAAATAATGCACAACCTAACATCACCTCAGTCGGTACACTTACTGGATTAACAGTAGGCAATGCAACTTCAAACGTTACATTTGGTAATGGAACTGTTGATGCTACCGGCAACATCATTGCTAGCAATTTCATCGGTAACGGCACCCCGATGACATTTAACACTAGTGCTAAAATACTTTATGTAGCAACTAACGGAGATGACGCTAACAACGGTGACATTAACAAACCTTATAGAACAATCAAGGCTGCATTGAATGCTGCTTCAGCGGGCGGATTTTCCGTTCACGTGGCTCCGGGAACATATACAGAAGCAAATCCTATTACTATACCAGCTAACGTAGCATTGATGGGCGACAATCTACGAAATGTTACAGTAATACCACAAACTCCGTCTGCTGACTTATTCTATGTGCGTAGCGGATCTTATGTTTGGGGCATCACGATCAGAAATTATACTGCTAATGGATTTAGTTTTGACCCGGCGACACCTACGCAAAATGTGTTCGTGAGTCCTTATATTCAAAATCTGACCTCATCTACTACAACTGGTACTGCGGTCTACATTGACGGCGCTAATGTCAGTAGCATCAGTACTAAGGCAATGATTGTTGGTTTCTTTACTATCATCAACCGAGGTGGTAAAGGTATTCATATCTTGAATACAGGCTACAGTCAGCTGGTTAACATCTATACTATTGCGTGTGACATAGGTATCAAAGTAGAGTCTGGTGCATTCTGCACTTTGAACGGGAGTGACTGTTCAATCGGTAACTATGGTCTAGTAGCAGATGGATATGGTCCATTGCAGACTACCGGCACTATAGTTTCTGAATATCAAGGTATCTTTGTACTCAATAACCTATCAAACGGTCAACCTCACGTTAATACTATTATGGTAATACAAGATGATCCAGAGTATTATACGATTGATACGATTGCACCCAATCAACCTATCGCAGGACAGTCAACAGTAGTCATACAGCAAGTTTATAACACAGAAACCCCTGTTGTTGGTAAAAATGTTTCATTCTATGTGCGTAGCTCAATTATAGCAAGTGCCCATACATTTGAATATGTGGGCGCCGGAACTAATCCTGCAACTGCACTACCTCAATACGGCGGTATACCAATTGAAGCTAATGAAGTCATAGCAACGAACGGTGGCGTGATAACATTTACAAGTACCGACCAAAAAGGTAACTTTAAAGTCGGTCTAGGATTTACTATTAATCAAGCTACTGGGGTTATCACTGGTGATTACTTCTATCAAAGTTTGTTTGCTCAGATGACTCCGTTTATCTTAGCATTGGGCGGATTGTAAAATTAAGAAAATAATGAAGGAAATAGTATGGCAGCAGCACTAAATAATTTTAGAACTACACTAGCTGATCTAACCACAACCACAGCTAACGTATACACTCCTCCTCTTGGATATGTCACTGTGGTGTTGATGGCCCAAGTTAGTAATACCGGGTTGGCTACTATACAGGTTTCGGCTGGTGTATATCGTCAGGGATCCGCTACCTCGCTCATCAACGGAACTAGTATACCTGTGAATGATGCTACTAGTGTGTTAACAGGACGATTAATATTACAATACGGTGACATATTACAATTCACTAGTAGTGACAATTCTAGCGCCCAATTAGTTTTAAGCTATCTAGAAACATTAGTTACAGGCAATTAAAATATGGGAATTAACACTTCAAGGCTGCTAAGTGGTCGTGTTCCGGTTACATCTTACGGTAACCTAACGATTGACCGCTATCAATTTTTGGGGCTTTCAGAAGCAGAGCCAAACCTTGGCTCGGGAAACGCAAATGCAGTTTTGACTCTAGGAACAGACAACGCTAGAGTATGGAGTGACGCACTTACGTTAAATTCGGTAAGTGTTAGTGGTACGTCTGATTTAGGTTCTGTAGGAAATATAACAATTTCCGGCGGTACTAACGGATACGTATTACAGACAGATGGTGCAGGCCACTTAAGTTGGACCGCTCAGACAGGTAACGGTGGAAACGGTTCTCCTGGAGGTTCCAATACCCAGATACAATATAATAGCGATGGGTCTTTCGCTGGTAGTAGTAATTTTACATTTGATAATTCATCTAATACAGTAACGATCACCGGCCCTTTGATCGCAAATACGCTCACTATCGGTGCTGGTACAAATGAATTCTGCACTTCTGAAGTCTACTTTGCGGTTACTACTTCACCGGCAACAGATCAAGTTTTATATAGCGTGCCGGCTGCATCCATCGCAGGTATAGATTTTCAAATCATAGCAACTGATACAGTAGCATTAACTAGATCATCATTAAAAATTTCTGGAATAACATACGCCGGTCAAGTTTCATTCTCTGAATATGCTGGTTTGCAGCTTGCTGGTGGCGTAGGTTCGTTTAGTGTAGCATACAACCCAGGGGTTACTCCTACAGTAGGATTATACGTTTCACCGAACTCATCTAATCAGATTGTATACAAAATATTAATCACTAGATATGCTCCCTAGGACTAGAATTACGAGAAAAAGATAAATATTAACAACACAGAAGGAACAAAGTTATCATGGCCAGCGGACTAAATCCACTAAATTCAATCGCAGGTTTCTCAGTAGGAGAGACACCGGTAACAATTATTTATGGCAACGGGGACGTAACCTCTAACAACATTGTCGCGAGTACAAGTGCGAATCTGGGTCTTGTTAGCAACGTCATCATCACTGGCGGTTCAGCTGGGTACTCGTTGCAGACAGACGGTGCAGGAAATCTTTCATGGGTGGCAGCATCATCACAGAATGCAATTTTTAACGGCAACAGCAATGTTTCTATTCCTACTGCAAACGGTAATATCTACAACTATGTAAATGGTAATGTCACTTCACAGTTGACTATCACTAATACAGGCGTAAACATCGCTGGTTATGCTAATCTTGGTTCACTGGAAATGGTTGGCACTGCTAATCTGGGTCCGGTAGGCAACATCACGATTCAAGGAGGTACCAATGGTCAATACCTAAAAACGGATGGTGCAGGCAATCTAAGTTGGGGCACAGTAGGAACTTCTAGTATTGCTAATGGTAACTCAAATGTAAGCGTTCCGGTAGCAGGAGGCAATGTTAACACTTCAGTTGGTGGTAATGCTAATGTGTTCGTCGTAACTTCAACTGGTGCTAATGTTTCAGGAAATCTTGATGTCACTGGTAATCTCCTTGCTAGTAATATCAGCACAAGCGGTTCTGGTGGCAATATCACTATGTCCGGTGGCAATATCAATAGTGTCAACTACGTAAACGCAAACTATTTCACAGGAAATGGTTCTTCTCTTACTTCTATTAACGGTGCTAATGTCACCGGTACAGTAGCGAATGCCACATATGCATTGAGTGCTGGTACTGCTGGTAGTGCCGGTACTGCTGGTACGGTCACTACAAACGCACAACCCAACATCACTTCAGTTGGCACGCTAACAAGTCTTGACGTAACTGGTAATGCAAACGTTGGTAACTTAGATACTACGCAAGTTCTAGCTTCTGCTAATATTACAACTCCGCAAGTTATTGCGAATATCGCACAAGGCACTGCTCCCTTCTTAGTCAACTCAAATACAGTAGTTGCTAACTTGAATGCTAGCCTACTATCAGGTGCATCAAGTGCATCAGCAAACACAGCAGATACTATTGCACTAAGAGATGCGAGCGGTAATCTTTCTGCTACCTTCTTCATTGGTAACGGTTCTCAGTTGACCGGTATTACTGCTTCTCAAGTATCAGGTATCGCAAACGGTACATCAAATGTGAACATTCCTACAGCTAACGGAAATGTAAATGTTTCAGTTGGTGGTAATGCTAATGTTCTTGTCGTCACTGCAACCGGTGCTAATATTACCGGTACTGCTAATGTAACCGGTAACGCAAATGTAGGTAATTTAGGCACAGATGGCTTGATAGTCGCTAATGGTAACATCACTGGTGGTAACATCATCGGCACCATCGCTGCTGGTTCTAACACTATCACAACAACTGGAAACATCAGTGGTGGAAATCTTATCGGTGCTATCGTTGCCGGTGCTAACAACATTACAACTACTGGAAATGTTACCGGTGGTAACATCATCGGCACCATCGCTGCTGGTTCTAACACTATCACAACAACTGGCAATATCACTGGTGGTAACATCCTCGGTGTATTCGCTAATGGCAGTTCAAATGTGAGCATCCCTACAGCAGGCGGAAATGTTATCACTTCAGTAGGCGGCACTCCTAATGTGTTCGTAGTAACTTCAACTGGTGCAAATATCACAGGCACATTGACTACTGGCACAGGTAATGCAAATTTCGGTAATTTAGCACTTACTGGTTCTTCAGTCGCAAGCGGTGATGTTCAAAGCAATGCTAATCTCGTTGCTAATACACTCACGAGTGTGGGAGCCAATCTTATTGTCACGACTACTGGTAACGGTAACATCTATCTTTCTCCAGTAAACGGTAATGTGATTCTAAATCAAGTAAACATCAAATCTCTAGCAAATCCTGTATCAGCACAAGACGCCGCTACTAAGGCATATGTTGATAATGCTGTTGCAGCAGGACTTGACATCCACCCTGCCGTAAACAACGATGCTGATGAGAATTTAGCTGCGTCCTACACCGGTGGTGGCACTACTCCGACTTGGACTACTATCACCAACGCTGACACTATTGCAACAGGTTCCGCACACGGACTAACACTTAATAATGTTATCGTATTCGGGAGTACTACTAACGGAATTACTGCCGGTACTCCGTATTTTGTTGCTGCGGTGCCGACAACGACAACTATCAAACTTGCACTTACATTTGACGGCGACCCGATCGTTCTTACTAACGGTAGTGGGTTGTCTATTACCTCACTCGCAAATTCAGGGGTTGGTGCAACTCTTACCTCAAACACTAACGGTCCATTAATAATTGAGTCGTACACTGCTGTGTTGAATGATCGCATTCTTGTTCTTGGACAGACTGATCAAACACAGAACGGTGTGTACTATATTTCACAAGTTGGTGTAGCTGGCGGCGGCGGCAGTCCTTGGATTCTAACTCGTGCTGCTGACGGGGACACCTATATTCCGAATAGTGCCCAAGGTTTAAGTCAAGGTGCATTCTTCCTCGTAATTAGTGGCAGTGATGCAGGCGAAGCATATGTTCTTAGCACCGGTGGCACAATCGTATTCGGCACGACTAATCTTACTTTTGCTCAGTTCGCGCAAGTACAGATATACACTGCTGGTACTGGATTAGGTCTCTATCCTAACAATCAGTTCTACCTCTCTAATACTACTGTAACAGCAGCGTCATACGGCAGCGGAGATGCGGTTGCGACATTCACTGTTAACTCTCAGGGCCAGCTGACTGCTGCTGCTAACACTGCGATCACTGCAAATGCTGCTAACTTGACTGGCACCACTCTTGCAGCAACGATTGTTAACTCAAGNCTGACAAGCGTTGGTACGCTCGCTAATCTATCGGTAACTGGCAATATTACAGCAGGTAATGTCATCGGTCCTCTCGCAAACGGNACATCAAATGTGAANATCCCTACAGCGGACGGAAATGTCAATATTTCTGCTGGCGGTAATGCTAATGTGTTTGTCGTAACTACTACTGGTGCTAACATCAGCGGTACACTATATGCTAGTGGCAATGCGAATGTCGGTAACATCGGAGCTGTTAACGGTGATTTCACTAATGTAAGCGGTAATGGTTCTGCCCTCACTTCAATCACTGGTGCTAATGTCACTGGCACCGTAGCAAATGCAACATATGCATTGAGTGCTGGAACAGTCACTGCGAATGCACAGCCAAACATTACTTCAGTTGGTACCCTGACAAGCATTGACGTAACTGGTAACGCAAATATTGGTGGAAACTTGAATATCGGCACTGGTTCTGGCTCTAACATCTCCGGTGCTAACGTCATCACTGCAAATACTTTCGTAGGTGCTGTGGCTGCTGGTTCTAACACTATCACAACTACTGGCAATATCAGTGGTGGTAACATCATCGGCACTATCGCTGCTGGTTCTAACACTGTCACAACTACCGGCAATATCAGTGGTGGTAACATCATCGGCACTATCGCTGCTGGTTCTAACACTGTCACAACTACCGGCAATATCAGTGGTGGTAATCTAATCGCAACATCTGGTGCAAACATTGCTGCTGATGCTACGGTAGGTGGAAATATAGTCTTGACTAATGTTGCTAATACAGCGGAAGGAACAGCATATCTTGGATATGCGTCAGTAACGACTTCAACTGTTGGACCTAATATTACGATTGCTTCAGTTAATGTAGCAGGTATTTCTGGAAACATCACTGGTGCAGAGTTCTTGATTAAGGGCGTGGATGCAGGCGGAACTAAGTATCAGGTTACAAGCATTCACGCAGTAACTGACGGGACGGATGTAGGATGGTCTGTCTTCGGTGGAGTCTCATTAGGAACTAGCGTAGGATCCTTCTCAGTGAACATAGTTGGCTCTACACTAAATCTAGCAGTAACTCCTTCAAGTAGCAACACAACAGTATTCACTACACAATACAGACTAATCTAGTAATTCTATAGTATAATAAAAATACGGGTCATTAAGTTGGTCCGTATTTTTATCCTAATAAATAAGTAAGTTGAAAGTTTATAATGTCAGGCGAAACACAGTTTAATTCAATATCTGGATATTCACTAGGCAACACCTACACCATTATAATAGACCCAATCGGCAACGTATATGCTAATAATCTTAGTGTAAATGGCAATTCTAATTTTGGTTCCGGAACAATGTCCGGTAACGGATATGGCTTACATAGCATTAACGGTGGAAACGTTACAGGTGCTGTGGCAAACGCAACTTATTCAGTAAGTGCAGGCACATCCGGCACAGTAACAACAAATGCTCAACCCAATATCACTTCGGTCGGTACATTAAGTAACCTTGTCATCTCAGGCAATGTTACTGCTAATCTATTGATCGGTGAGAGTGTAGTAGGTAACCGAGCAAATATATCTTTAGGTGCCGTATCTAATACGGTAGTTATAGATCAATTTTTAGCAGCAGATTATCGGGTAGCAAAGTACGTAATAAAAGCGGGCGGAGATTCAGGATTTCAAGGCATAGAGACGCTTTTGGTGCACGATAGTATAAATAGCAATATAACAATTTACGGAAGTATAACAACATCAGGAAATGAAATAGTGATATTGACATCTTCAGTTACCGCTGGAACTGTACAATTATCTGCTACTGCATTGTCTGCGAACATAATTATTAATATAACCAGTATATATGTCACTGATTAAAGGGAAAAAGAGATGGCAACACAAAATTTCGTAGTAAAAAACGGTCTTACAGTAGGTACCGCAAATATATTAGCATCAAATGGTGCAGCTAACTTCGGCGCATTATCCTTATCAGGAAATGCTAACTTGGGACCTGCTGCTAACGTAACTATCACAGGTGGTTCATCTGGTCAAGTTCTTACGTGGAATACCGGTAATACGCTACAGTGGTCAGCACCCGCAGTTGGGTCCACTCTTGCAAACGGTACATCAAATGTCAACATCAACGCATCGGGCGGCAACGTAACAGCCTCAGTCGGTGGCACTTCTAACGTTGTTGTCATAACTGCTACTGGTGTCAACGTAGCAGGTACACTCAATACTGGTACGGGCAATATTACAACTACTGGTAACCTCTCAGCAGGTAACATAATCGGCATTGTTGCTGCTGGTTCTAATACGATCACTACTACTGGTAATGCTAACGTAGGTAATTTGGGCTTCGGTACTGGGGTCATCACTGGCACCGGTAACGTCACTGCTGGCAATTTCATCGGTGCTGTCGCTGCTGGTTCTAACACGATCACAACAACTGGTAACATCACTGGTGGTAATATCATCGGTATTATCGCAGCTGGTTCTAACACGATCACAACAACTGGTAATGCTAACGTTGGTAACTTGGGCTTCGGATCAGGACAGCTAACTGGTACAGGTAACGTCACTGCCGGTTTCTTCATTGGTAACGGTTCGCAGTTGACTGGTATTACTGCTTCTCAGGTATCTGGTATCGCAAATGGTACGTCAAACGTCAACATCAACACATCGGGCGGAAATGTAACTACCTCAGTCGGCGGCACTTCAAATGTTCTCATCGTAACTGGCACCGGGGTCAATGTAGCAGGCACGTTGAACACTGGCACGGGTAATGCTAACGTTGGTAATATTGGTGCTACAAATGCAAATATCACTGCAATCACCGTAAGTGCAAATGCTAACGTTGGTAATCTCGGCTTTGGTGCAGGGGTCATCACTGGCACAGGTAACGTCACTGCCGGCAACGTAATTGGTACTATTGCTGCTGGTTCTAACACAATCACAACTACTGGTAACATCACTGGTGGCAACATCATCGGTATTATCGCTGCTGGTTCTAACACAATCACAACTACTGGTAATGCTAACGTTGGTAACTTGGGCTTCGGTACAGGACAGCTAACTGGTTCTGGTAATATCACTGCTGGTAACATAATCGGTATCATCGCAGCTGGAAGCAATGCAATCACTACTACTGGTAACATCTCAGGTGGTAATATCATCGGTATTATCGCTGCTGGTTCTAACACGATCACAACAACTGGTAATGCTAATGTTGGTAACTTGGGCTTCGGATCAGGGGTCGTCACTGGTACTGGTAATATCACGACTACTGCTAACATCTCAGGTGGTAATATCATCGGTATTATCGCTGCTGGAAGCAATACAATCACAACAACTGGTAATGCTAACGTAGGTAACTTAGGCTTCGGCACTGGCCAACTCACCGGTTCAGGTAATATTACTGCTGGTAACATAATCGGTATCATCGCAGCTGGCTCTAACACAATCACTACTACTGGTAATGCTAACGTAGGTAACTTAGGCACAGGCGGCTTGCTTGTCGCTACTGGTAACGTTACTGGTGGCAACTTAGTCACAGGCGGCGTTCTAAACGTAACTGGCACTGGCGTAAGTTCCATTAATGGTAACTTGAACATGAACAGCAAAAATATCGTTAGTGTTCTTGATCCGGTTAACGCACAGGACGCTGCTACTAAATCGTATGTAGATAATATCGCAACAACAGGTATTTCGTTCCACGTTGCTGTTAATGCAGCAACAACAACTACTCTTGCTGTAGCAACAGGCGGTACTACTGCATATGTTTCACCTAATGGCACATCTAACGGTATTGGGGCATACATCAGCACTACTGGTACATTCAGCTTGATTGATACCGCTAACGTTCAGACAGTGGGTACTCGTATTCTCGTCAAGAATGAATCAAATGGTGCTTGGAACGGTGTTTACACATACACTAATGCCGCAGCAATCACTCGTTCAACAGACGCTGACGAATACGGTTCAGATAGTGCTAACGCACTGAGTATCAATGACTACTTCTTCGTCAGTCAGGGTGCGACTAATATTAACACTTCTTGGCTTGTTAGTGCACCATCAGGAACGATCACTTTTGGTACTAGCAACATCCAATTCGCACAGTTCAGCAGTATTCAATCATATACTGCTGGAACAGGCTTAACACTATCTGGTACTCAGTTTAGTATCACTAGCACAGCAGTGGCTGCTGGTTCTTATGGTAATGGTGATAGTGTTGCAACCTTCACTGTTAACTCTCAGGGCCAGTTGACAGCAGCAGCAAACGCAGTGATTCAAGCTAATGCTGCTAACTTGTCAGGTACTGTCCTCAAGTCAACAGTTGTCACTTCAAGCTTGACAAGCGTTGGTACTCTCGGCACACTAAGCGTGACTGGTAACGCTAACGTTGGTAACTTAGGCTTCGGTACAGGACAGCTAACTGGTTCTGGTAACATCACTGGTGGTAATATCATCGGTATCATCGCAGCTGGAAGCAATGCAATCACTACTACTGGTAACATCACTGGTGGTAATATCATCGGTATCATCGCAGCTGGAAGCAATGCAATCACAACAACTGGTAATGCTAACGTTGGTAATCTAGGCTTCGGTACAGGACAGCTAACTGGTTCTGGTAACATCACTGGTGGCAATATCATCGGTATCATCGCAGCTGGCTCTAACACAATCACAACTACTGGTAACATCTCAGGTGGTAATATCATCGGTATTATCGCTGCTGGTTCTAACACAATCACAACAACTGGTAATGCTAACGTTGGTAATCTAGGCTTCGGTACAGGACAGCTAACTGGTTCTGGTAACGTCACTGCTGGCTTCTTTATTGGTAACGGTTCACAGTTGACTGGTATTACTGCTTCTCAGGTATCTGGTATCGCAAACGGTACATCAAACGTCAACATCAACGCATCAGGTGGAAATGTAACTACCTCAGTCGGTGGTACTTCTAACGTACTCATTGTGACTTCTACTGGTGCTAATATCGCTGGTACATTGAATACTGGTAGCGGCAACATCACAACAACTGGTAACCTATCAGCAGGTAACATCGTTGGTGCTACAATTGTTAACTCAACTGGTAACATCACGACTACTGGAAACATCGTCGGTGGTAACATCGTTGGTGCTACAATTGTTAACTCAACTGGTAATATCACGACTACTGGAAACATCGTCAGTGGTAACATCGTTGGTGCTACTATCATCAACTCGTCTGGTAACATCACAACAACTGCTAACCTCGCAGTTGGCAATCTTGTAAGCGGTAACATCGTTGGTGCTACCCTCGTCAATACGACTGCTAATATTACAACTACAGGTAACCTATCAGTAGGTAACATCGTTGGTGCTACAATTGTTAACTCTACGGGTGCTATCACTACTACTGGTAACTTGACTGCTGGTAACATCGTTGGTGCTACAATTGTTAACTCAACTGGTAACATCACAACTACAGGTAACTTAGTAGCCGGTAACATCGTCGGTGCTACTATCATCAACTCTACAGGTAATGGTACATTCGGTAACGTAGCTGCTGCAAATGTTAATTCAAACTATTCATCATTAGCTAATGGTGTGGTATCAAGTCGTGGAAACGTCTCGGTAACATCAACTGCAACTCTCATTGATTCGTTCGCATCATCGTTGTTCAGTGTATCTAAGTATGTTATCATGGCAAAGGCAACTGGTGCAAACACAGGTTGGCAAGCGTCTGAAGTATTATTAGTACAAGACACCGTAACGGCATATATAACAATATATGCTAGCCTTGTATCTAATGCGTCTCCTAATGCTGATGTCATTGATATTACAGCTAACATCAATGCAGGTACAGTTTCATTGTATGCAGCGGCAAATACGACATTTGGTGCAACTGCCCAAGTTAATGTGATTCCGATGTACTTGAAACCATAACATAATATATAATAACATGAGTTAAACAGGGATAATGGAACTGTGACGACAACGAACTTTGTAGTAAAAAACGGTATTACCGTTGGAAATGCCAGTATAACAGCATCCAGTGGTAATGCTAACGTTGGTAATCTCGGATTCGGCACCGGCCAGATCACTGGTACCGGTAATATTACTGGTGGTAACTTAATCGGGGTTCATGCAAATGGCACTTCAAACGTCAGTATTCCTGTATCAAGCGGCAACATTCAAGTAAGTGTTGCCGGTACTCCTAATGTTATAACTTTCACTAATAACAATGCATACCGTGGATCATACGATCTAATGGGTATGGTATATCAATCAAACACTGCTCCAACCAATCCGCAAGCAGGAGACCAATGGTATAACACATACAATGGTATACTGTTTGAATATCTAAATGACGGTACGACTAGTCAGTGGGTAGATGTCGGGAGTCTACCATATCCAAACATAAACACGATAATATCCGGTGCATATGTTTTTACTCAGTCTACTCCGGCAACAACATGGGTCGTAACTCACAATCTAGGTGTTCAGTATGTTAACGTTCAAGTAATTGATTCTACTGGCAATAGCTATACAGGTAGATATAATTATCCTACCATCACCTTCAACAATACTACTGCACTAACTATCACATTTGATAGCTCAGTATCTGGTTATGCTGCGGTAACCTCTGGTGGTGGCCAAACAGGGCCTGCCGGACCGTCTGGTGGATCCAACACTCAGGTAATATTTAATGATTCAGGTAATGCTAATGGCAGTGCGGCATTTACTTTTAATAAAACATCAAACCTTGTTACAATATCAGGAAACGTAACTGCCAACTATTTTACAGGTAATGGTTCTGCTCTGTCATCAATTACAGGTGCTAACGTTACCGGTACAGTATCAAGTGCAACAGCAGCGACTAATGCGTCGGCTCTACTACAAAACACATCAACGTCAACGACTGTCTACCCAACGTTTACTACTTCAAGTGCTAATGGCAACTCAAGTGCTGTTATCAACACTAGCATTAATGCTAACTTAGGCAACGCCTCTATCACTGCTACAACTTTCGTTGGTGCACTAAGCGGTGCTGCGACTACTGCCGGTACTGTCACTACTAACGCCCAACCAAACATCACTTCAGTTGGTACGCTGTCGTCTCTATCTGTAACCGGTAATACTACATCAAATAACTTCATCGCAAGCAATGTTAACCTAGTCACCGCAAACTCAATAACAATAACTCCTGGTACTGCTGTCGTATATGCAAATCAGCAAGGTGGAAGAACATACCTCGGTTATGATATGAATACATATCCAAGTTTGTATGAATCACGATTCGTAAACTTTGCAAACAGTACTAACATACCTACAGGCGCTACAGGACTTGGTTATTGGTTCGGCATGGGCGCCGGCGATACTACTATTAGGGGATTTGACTTATTAGGGACTTCTGGAAATGCTATATTCTTTAGGGCCCATGATAACGGAAACACTGCATGGGTTCAGTTAGTAAGCAACGTAAGCGGCACAGCAGTCAGTGCAACTACGGCCGGAACTGTCACTACTAATGCCCAACCAAACATCACTTCAGTTGGTACACTGTCATCTCTATCTGTAACTGGTAACATCTCGGGTGGTAACATTATCGGTATCATCGCCGCCGGCGCAAATGCTATCACTACTACTGGTAACATCTCGGGTGGTAACATTGTCGGTATCATCGCTGCTGGAAGCAATACAATCACAACAACTGGTAACGCTAACGTAGGTAACTTAGGTTTCGGTACCGGGGTCATCACTGGCACTGGCAACATTACTACTGGTAATATTATCGGAACACATGTCGGACCATTAGCAAATGGTACATCAAGTGTGAACATTCCCGCAATCAACGGCAATATCAATCTAGCTGCTGCTGGTAATACGACACTCGTGATCACCGGTACTGGTGCTAACATCACAGGTACGTTGAATACTGGTACCGGGAACATCACGACAACCGGTAACATCTCGGGTGGTAACATTATCGGTATCATCGCTGCTGGAAGCAATACAATCACAACAACTGGTAATGCTAACGTTGGTAACTTGGGCTTCGGATCAGGGGTCGTCACCGGCACAGGTAATATCACGACAACTGCTAACATCTCGGGTGGTAACATTATCGGTATCATCGCTGCCGGCGCAAATGCTATCACTACTACTGGTAACGCTAACGTAGGTAACTTAGGTTTCGGTACCGGGGTCATCACTGGCACTGGCAACATTACTGCCGGTAATCTTAGCGGAACACTAGTAACCGGAACATTGACTACTGCGGCACAGCCAAATGTCACATCAGTCGGCACACTAACTGGCCTGACACTTAGTGGTAACATTAACATGGGCACCAAGAACATCACAAGTCTTGCGGAACCGGTTGCATCTGCTGATGCTGCCACAAAGAACTACGTTGATACTGTTGCTCAAGGACTTGATCCTAAAGTATCAGTAGTGTATGCTTCAACAACAACATTGTTTGGTAATGGTGGTACCGGATATACTTACAATAACGGAACAAGTGGTGTTGGTGCAACATTAACTAATAGCGGTACAACTGCTGCACTTAGTATTGATGGCTCCACTCCAACAGTCGGTGATCGTGTTCTTATTAAGAATGAAGTCGGCGCGTTTGTAAACAATACAACCCAGTCTGCTGCATTCAACGGTATCTACACTGTAACAACGGTTGGTACCGCATCTGTCGCTTGGGTATTGACTCGTTCTACTGACTTTGATGCAGGCACTGAGATGGCAGGTGCATTTACGTTCGTTGAAACTGGAACTAACAATGCTGACACTGGCTGGGTATGTATAACAAATAATCCAATCACTGTAGGAACAACCCAGATACTTTGGACTCAGTTCTCTGGTGCCGGTACATATTCAGCAGGTACTGGTTTAACACTCACCGGAACAACATTTAGTGTTAATGCAAGTCAGACGCAAATTACATCTGTCGGTACGTTGACCGGACTCACCGTAGGTAATGCAACTGCCAATGCGGTGTTTGGCAATGGCACGATCACTTTAAACAACGGACTGATTACCGGTAATGGTAATGGCTTGTCTTCACTACAAGCTGCAAACGTGACTGGAACATTACCCACAGCAGTCACAAATGCGATATCAAATGTTGGCACCATTACTGTCGGTACTTGGAATTCAACATTTACTGCTGGTCTTAATGCAAATACTCTTGCAAATATTCAAGGTGCTAACGTTTCAGGTGCAGTAGCAAGTGCTACAGCAGCAACGAATGCTAGTGCATTACTACAGAACACAAGCACTGCAACCACAGTTTACCCGACATTCACTACAAGTAGTGCTAATGGTAACTCAAGTGCAGTAATCAACACCGGTATCAGTGCGAACTTAGGTAACTCCTCTATTACAGCAACAACGTTTGTTGGTGCATTGAGCGGAGCGGCAACAAGTGCAACTACAGCAGGAACTGTAACAACAGCAGCACAACCTAATATCACATCAGTTGGTACATTAAGTTCGCTGGCAGTAACAGGCAACGTAACAGCAGGGAATGCTAATGTAACAGGACAGTTGATATCAACTGTAACAACCGGCACTGCTCCTCTTGTGGTTACATCAACTACTCAGGTAGCAAACTTAAATGTTGCAACCGCCGGTACTGCAACAAGTGCAACCACTGCCGGTACTGTCACTACTAACGCCCAACCAAACATCACTTCAGTTGGTACGCTGTCATCTCTATCTGTAACTGGTAACATCACCGGCGGTAACTTACTTGGTCCTCATGCGAATGGTACATCAAGTGTCAACATTCCCGCAATCAACGGCAATATCAACCTAGCTGCTGCTGG
>JGI24890J29729_1000351_pt1 | contig 31814 bp, 54 predicted proteins | sample FreactcultureFD7_FD_29729 | JGI IMG/M metagenome (IMG submission 29729)
ACAGCAGAAACTACCAATGTAAGGGAAGTTCCTGGGTTCACATTTGAAAGACCAGCAACAGAAACTGTAAGAGTTGTTGTTGATGGAACAGTTGCAACTGTAAACTGAGCGTTGAAGCCAACCTGTGAGGTTGAACCTGTACCTGATGTTGCTGTAGCGCCAGAGATGGTGAGAGTGTCACCAACTGCTAAACCGTGAGCAGCAGAGGTTGTGATTGTTGCAACAGATCCTGAAACAGCGATTGTTGAAACTGTGAATGAGTTTGTTCCACCATCAGAGAAGAATGGTGCGCGAGGTGTTTCCATGAACTGAACGCCTTGGAAGTTACCAATTACACCATTGTAGATACCTGATGGATCAGAGTAAACATGTGGATCTGACCAGTTGGTTCCACCTGTTGCTCCACGAAAATCGTATGAAGCATCTGGGTGAATAAGACCCTTGTATAGACCGTTAAATGTAGGAACATTGTTCTTACGAAGTGAAGCAACAGCCTTACGAACATCGTTACCTGTAATTGTATTTGTCTTAGCAAGACCAGCACGTGTTGTACCTGCTGTGTAAGCAACGTTTGTACCTGAACCAGCAGCAGTACGAGCAATGCCGTCTGTTGAGATACCAGCGTTCCAACCAACTACGTTTGCAGCAATTGGGTTAACTTCCATAAACGCAGTTGCGCCAAGCTTAGAAGTTAGTTGAACAGCGTTACCGTATTCAAGAGGTGTTACAACTACATAAGAATCAGACATTGCTACAGGAGTAATATCTGAGGTTTCTGTAAGTGCTGTTGTTGCTTCCGCTAGATCGGTTGCAATTGTGAATTGAACTGATGTTCCGCGGTTTGTTGCGTTCGTTGATTGAACCTCTACTAGAGCATCGTAATATAGCTCTGGGCGAAGTGCGTAGTAAGCAAGTTGCTCATACGCTGCCTTCGAGAGGTCTAACGAACTGACTTGTGTTAATGCCATTTAATCGTTCTCTTTCGCTAGTGTGGACTAGACGAGTGAAATCCACCCGCCAGGTTGTTCATTAGAGATACCGATTCCATTTTCAGCAAGAACCTTCATAACATCTTCAGGTGTTGCGGCATTTTTAATTGCATCTAGCGCAGATGGAGCGACTGATCCTGTAGATCCACTTGAAGCCTGAGATACGCGGTCTAGCGCTGCTAGATCGTTTTGTACATCTTCTGTCTGTGAAGTTGGAATAAGTCCATATTCACCGGCAGCGGCCTTAATAGCATCCACGGTAATCTCCCCGTCGTAAGCCTTAACAAATAGTTTTCCTGTTGGAGATTCTAAATCAATTCCCGCTTTCATTAAAGCAAGTTCGCGCTTAGCATTATTTGCTTCACGCGTGGCTTCTTCAGCCTCACGCCTAGCGGCTTTGCCAGCCTTCGCTTCTTGTTCTAATTTACGGACAAATTGACGAGAATCTCTACTAGGTTCGCCTGATTCATCTTCTGTTGTTGTTTCTAGTTCTTCGTCGTTGTAATCGTAATCGCTCATTATTTTTTCCAATTCTGTATCGCGTACCTACTAGGAATAGTGGTACGGCAGGGCTGATAAAACATTTATGGCCGAAGCTCAGAACTGACACCGTGAAGCCATCAACGGGGCAACTCTCATCAAATCTATTAAGGTCTTGGGCAGACGATTCGGAAACTAACCCACAACATAATCGGACCTTATGGAAATGTTATCTGAGCGCAACTTAGGGTGCAAGTTATGCTTGTAGGTTTGCAGCCCCAATACCAGTTACTCCACCTTGAGTAGAAGCAATTGCCCCGCCTTGTTGGAATTCGGCAGTTCTAGTTGCTTTAAGTTTATTAAGCGCCAAGGTATCTTGAGCGTTTAAGCCAAACTGGGCATTAATAAGTTGTTGATCTGTCAGATTGCCTGAAACATCACCAGGCAACTTCTGCTGGAATTGAGCCTCTTGCCCAATATTGGTAAAGCCTTGTTGGGCTTGAGCTTGAGTAACCCCAGCATTAGCAAGATCAAGCGCTTGTTGTTTTGCAAGTTCCGTACCAGTAGAAGAAACAAATCCTGAAGCAAGGGCAGCGCCACCGATTTGCATAGCTTGTGCTTGTTGTTCAATAACAGGAAGCGCCTTTGTTGGGTCAAGTGCCCATGCCATAAGATCCCCAGATCCAATACCAAAAGTATCTTTAGCATATTTAACAATATTTGGATCTAAAGAATTAACTGAATTTTGGACTGCAATTAAGCGCTTTTGAAGATCAGCCGTAGTTACGTTGTTTGTCATTAGGCTTCCAATATAGGCGGCAGTATCAAAGACTCCCGTAGGCAATCCGTATTGCTTCATTAGTTCTTTATCAGCAGTTGCCTTGGCGATGTATTCTGATTCAGAAATACCCTGACCCATGGCATTAAGTTTTGCCATAGCCGGAAATACATTTTTGTAAGTATCGCTAGCACGGATACCGTTAACTGGGTCATCCATAATTGCGTTAATATCATAACCTTTATTCCACATAGTCCATGCTGAACTAGCCAAAGCACCCAAGCCAGCAGCATTAAGGGCATCTGTAATAATTCCTAAAGCACTTGGATTGGCATTAGCGCTTCCACCTGGGGTAATTGCAGGAACCGCTGAAGTGGGTGTACCTGATGTTTTATAAGACCCATCACTATAAATAGTAACAATTGTTCCATCAGCATTTTTAACTGTATTGGTTATTGTGGGAGTTAATTGTGCTGGCTGCGCTGGTTGTACTGGTGAAGTATAGGCAACTGAAGCAGCAACAGGCATTGATCCATCCGCAGCGCGACCAATGGAATTTACTTGTATTGGACCAAAAGATGTATTAACGGTACCGGCTGGAACAAACATTGGGGATACGGGTGTTGTTGTTTTAGCAGTAGCGGCTTTAGCGGCAGCAGCAATAGCGGCTTGATTGGCCGCGGTAGAAACATTTGATGAAATAGAATCTGTTGCCATTATGCCATTCTCCCTGGTCCTTTACCGAAAATTCCCTTAATCTGTGCCGCTAAATCATAGGCATTGTTAATGCCAGGTAATGATTTATCGTAACCATATTGAGCATCAGTTTTAACTTTTGCTAAAACATCATTTAGGTTAGGTGCTTCTGTTGCGCCAATTGGGTTAACCAATGATTGCCATTTAGGTTGCGACCAATCAATTGAGTCTGCGGCTATTCCTAAAGTATTAGCAATGTTAGTTGCATAATTTCCAAAATAACCTTTAACGGTAGCGCCCGCATCTATGGCAGGTTTTAAAAATGGATAGGCTTTAGTGGCTTGTTCTTTTGCCCAAGCCGTAAATGCTGTTTCATCACCATTAGCGCCAATAGCACCCTTAATAAAAGCATCTAACTGAGCAGGATCTGTTGGCAAAGTAATTCCATAATCAGAAGCGATCTTGGCAAAATCGGCATTTGCTTTTCCTATAGCCCCACCTGTAACGCCCTTTAAAGCACCGGGTACAAATTGCTTTTGGGCAACTAGGGCTGCTTGAACTTGAAGTCCATTTGTACCCCATCCGTTCGTATAAGCATCTTCAGCTACTTTTTGCAATGTAGCAGGATCTAATTGAAGTCCTAAAGAATTGGCAGTAGGGATAATGGAATCATTTAATACGTTTTGAACATTAAGATTATAAGATCCGGGATCGGAAAGTTTTTGTCCGAAGGTAAGACGTACTTGAGCGCCATGAGTTCCAAACCAACTTTTATCAGCTGCTACAGGTACTACAGCACCTTTTTCATCTACGGCATGGGTACGAATAAAATCTTGATACCGAGCGCCTTGTAGTGCAGTTCCATCTTTGCCAGCAGTTAGCGCGGCTTTTAGAACAGGACCTATTTGTGGATCGTTATACCAAGCCGCTTCAGTTCCGTATGAAGCATTAAGAAATTTTTGGGTTTCAGAACTGAAGTTTACATTAGGCAATAATTTAGCAGTATTAGAAGCCGAAGATCCCGCTTTTGGTGAAACAGGTTTTGGAACTTTATTGATTACTTTAGTTGCCATTATGCGCCCTTCAGCATTGATAAGAATTGACCTAAGCCATCAGAAGCAGCCTGAGCAGATGCTTCGGCAGGATTAAGATTTGCAGCAAAATTAGAAGCCGCAACGGAAGCAGATGGTGGTGTTGTTAAACCAGTTGTAGCAGTAGATACTTTAGCGGTAGTTGTTGGCGCGGAAGTTATTCCTGAAACACCTAAATTAGCGCCTGATGGGGCAAAATCAATTGGGTTAGCAGGTTGAGCAAATGTAGATTCGCCCTTGCCTGATTTCTTGGCATTATCGTAAGCAAGAACCATATCTTGAAATTGCTTGGCGAACATGGCTTCTTCTTTTGGAGTAGCGGAACGACCAAGGACTGTAGCGAATGTAGTTTGTGCAGTCTTGGCAAGTTCAGCAGTAGAAGGAACTGTTGATGGAGTGGCTAAAGAATTAGATGCAAAATTTAAACCATTCTTTTTTGCTTCTGTTTGTTTTTGATTTAAATAACTTACAAAAGGAATTGGGGTAGAAGAAGTTTTGTTTACATTGTAAAGACCTGTAATAAAATTTTGAAGCGCATTTTTATCTGCTGTCGTAAAAGCATAATTAAGGTCTTTTGTCGTATAACCTTTTTGTGTTCTAGTTAAAATGCTTCTAACGCCAGCCCAAGTTCCATTGGGATCTAATTGAGAATTGTTAGCATAAGCATTAAGGATTTGATATAACTGATCTCCCGTAATCTTTGCTGAAGCACCATCTAAATGACCTGGTATTCCAAGACCTGAAACATCAATAGTTCCAGAACGAGCAGCAGCCCAAGTAACATCGGAAGATGAAGAACCCAAGTTTGGGGCATTTTCAAATTGAAGCGAAGGAAATTTTTGGCCTTTTACGGTAGCCGTAGATGTATCTTTATTTGCCATTATTTTATTCCTTCCAATGGACCAAATTTAGCCTGAAAATACTTTTTATAAAATGCTGCAAATGTGCCATCTACCATAGATAATTTTACAGCATTGGTACGAATCCAATTTTGTGCTTCCGCTAGTTTAGCGGGATCTGGCTTAGATTTGCTTACTAGGCTAGTTACTTGATCGGCATATTTAATAAAACCATCATAAGCATCTAGGTAGTCTGGGCGACTATCGCGGTTGGCTGCATTTTGTATCATTTCACGTTGTTGCCCAATAGCAGTTTTATTCTTGGCTACTGCTTCAAGAATTTTGCCCGGATCCCATGATGGATAAACATGGTTAACTAATTGACCTACGGTTTCGCTAGTTACTTTTTGACCACCCACGCGTGGAATATCTTTAGGCCATTGGTAATTAGCGCCATGCTGGTTAGCCAATAAAACTGTAGATGCTTGAGTCAACAAATAAGAACGGAAATCCCAACCATCGGTTTGCTGAGAATCATAAGAAAGTTGTTTTTTAGGATTCCATTCAGATTGCTTTTTGCCCTCTAAACGAGAAATCCAACTTCCTGCTTCCCAAGTTAGGGCTTTGGCGCTTTGTCCTAATTCGCCACCTATCTGAATAGGCTTTTTCCCATTTACATCTACGCCGCCGAGAATAGTATTTAGATCCCGTAGAGCAGGAATGAGGGCTAAGGTAGCCTTGGCTGATTCAACAGTAGTAATTGGTTTTGGTTGAAGCATATTTACGAAAGTGGCTTTTGCTACTTCGTAAGGCATACGCATAATTCCACCAAATTGACCGACTCCGATTCCATGGTAAAAAGGATTAAACTTTTCTGCTTCATGGAACAAGGGCGCATTTTTTTCCATCCACGTGCGAACTCCCATTGGGTCAGCATCATAGGCGGCAACTGCCGTAGCAACCATTAAGCGAGAAGCGGGATCATCTAAGAGATGACCGCCGATTTCGCGGGCTACGGTTTTTTCAAATGAAAATGGAAAAAAGAAAGCGTTTACAGTTTTTTCGGCTGCAGTACGATTTCCATAAGAATAAATTTGATCGAAACGTTTCATTATTTCGGCTTTATTAACTAACTTAGCATCTCCACCAGCATTAGCCAAAGCATCCATGTGCAAGTAATAAAGGTTACGAGCTTCGATGGCGCGTGGGTTATAAACGTTATAAACATCCCTACCATTAAATTCTTGCTCTACATAATCTGTTACTGCTCTTTGAATTTCATTTGCTCCAAGGTAAGCATCACGAATTGCATAGGCTTGGGCTTCCTTTTCAGGTCCTAGAGCTTTAAGAGATCCAGCAGCATCTAAAGTAAATGGCACATTTGCTGTTACTCCCTTTAGAGCAGACTTAACTGCGCGAAGGTAAGCAAACCGATACGAACCCTGATAACGAAGGGTCATCAAAAATGGGCGAAGGTTTCCAGTTAGATCAAGAATTCTGCGACCATTGATCGCTAATGGAATATTGGCCAAACCAAATGAACTATCAACCAACTTTACAAAAGGGTTAGCGCCTTCTGAGTAAGCAGGTGCTGAACGAAGCCCCTTGCGCATTGCATAATAAAAATCGCTAGCGGCTTTCTTGCTCATTCCTGCCGCTTCTACTTCTACTGTATTTCCCTTTTTATTAATATAACTAATCATATTGCGCTCATCTTTTGCAGTAAGCGCTTCAATCACTTGATTGCGAGTCCAAAATTGAGGACCTTGTGGGGTGGCCAAAGTTTTAAGAATTGCTTCTTTAGCGGCTCTTTTATCAAGACCTTGGCTTTTCATTACATCTTTAATTTCAGCATCCCATTTAGGACCTTGAATTGGGTGAAGCGCTCGGCCTGTTATTTTGCCAGCGCTTACATTAAATCCTTTTTCAGCAATCCAGGGAATATCTGGTTTTATTGAACGTTGTAAGAAATCTAAAACATAAGATGCTTTAGTTCCCCAAACAGGCAAAGTTCCGGGCTTGGATTCATTTATAAAATCTTGAACTGTGTTTTGCATTGCAGCGTAAGAATGTTGAGCGCTAATATGCGGATCTATTTGTTCAAAATTAAGCCCTAATTTATCGGCGGCTTTAGAAGCAAATGCTTGCGCTTCTCCCATTTCAACTGGCGATAAAGCGTTTGTAATAAATGTATGACCAATATCAGTTCCATATACAGGTTTGTAACCAAGTTGTTTAAGTTCCTTGATTGCATCTTTCAATGATTGTGGGGCATCAAATGGAACGTGAACATCGCCCGCCAAGTCATGTGATCTTTCCACCACTAAATCAATAAGATTTTTTGTTGGCACATATTGAAGGTCTTTTATATTTCGATTTAGTTCTGCTCCAAGATATTCAAATACGTTATGACGAAGATCCAATTCGGCTTGGGCTGCTCTAGCAGGATCAAAACTTTGCGGAAGATTAAAAGTATTCGTAGGCTTTGGAGCAGTATCGCCAATAAACTTTTCCCAATCCCCAAGTGGGGCAATTCCTTCAGGAGCTTTAAAGCTAGGGCGAATCTTTTCTAATTCTTTATAGAAAGACATTGCCTTTGCTTGGGCATCACCTGCTGTTTGGCGTTCATTTTTCATAAAGCCATGTTTGGTAATAGCAATGTTTTCGTTAAGTGCTTGTGCTTCTTTATCGGTAATTGGGGTAAATTTTGCTTCACCCTTAGCTTGAGCCAAAACACCGCGAGCATTGCTAAGTTCTTTTGATGCGGCATCCCATGTTTGCTGCAAAGCCAATTGTTCTTTAGTGGCCTTACCTATAGAAACATCTTTTACTGTAACGCGCTTTTGAACGCCATTAACTACCAAGCCAGCCTTTTCTGCTTCTGCGCGGGCAGATTGTTCTTTGGCTGTTGCTTCTTGTAATACGGTTTCGGCTTGCGCTATAACTTCAGGCGCAGCAGGAACTGGTGGTGTAGCAAGTTCCAAATTTTTAGCCATAGTTTCAGCATGAATTAAACTATCTAAATGAGGAATTACTTTTTGTTTGTATAAAGCATCGGCTTCTACTTTTGAAACAAAATCATTTGCATATCGGTAAGTTGTATCACCCTTTAAATTAACCATTGCTTTTGCTAAATCAGCAGAAAATTGACCCTTTTTCAAAAGGTAACTATTTCGTGCTTCAGTTAATTTAGATGGATCATTAAGAACTTGAGAAGATATATTTTTGATAAAGGTATCTCTAGTATCTGCTTCTAAAGCAAGGGCAGGATTTGCTTTTACTTTTTCTTGCCAAAGCGCAAGTCCAGCGCTGTATGCAGATTTTTGATTAAGGTCAGCACTAATTGCAATATCTAAATGTGATTTATCTATGCCACGATTGGCTAATTCGGCTGCAATCTTTTTATAATCAGCGCCTGTTCCACGTTGCCATTCAGCAATAACTTGATTTTGCTGTAAAGCATCTACGATCTTTTGGCGACCACCTTCTACTATTGAACCAATGGTTGCTTTTGTAGTTGGAACGGCGCTATATGTGCCAGGGTGAAGTCCTAATTGAAATAGGTTTAAAGCCATTCCAACATTTCCAGCAATAGGTTTTAAATGATCTAGGGTTTGTGCTTGTGGACCGTTCGGATCTCCAAGGAATTTTTCACCTTCGCCAATAAGGGATTGCTTTAATCCTAATTTTGCTGCGGTAGTTCCGGCTTGCCCAATAGCACCCACAATCGGCAAACGGTATGGAGTAGCGGCTACGATTCTTGCGCCTTGAAAGCCGTCAAAGGCTGAGGTCGCCACTTTATTTACACTATTTGTAAATCCCGTAACTGGCGAATTTTGCAATGCTTTTGTAAAAGCAAAACGACGCATCCCATTATCAATTTCAGGAAATAAAGAATTCATTAACCATTTATTTTTAGGTGCTACTTCTTTACCAAGATCGGTTACCAGGGCAGATGCTTTGCTAGTAGCCCCTTTTTTCATACCCGCTTCTACAGCAGAAGTAAATCCTGCTTTTATTTCCCCTGCACCACTAGCTAAAGATGCTATGGTAAGAGCAGTCCCCAAAGTAGATATTTCTTTTTTAAATCCTACGAGCGAATCCATTTGTTTTTTGTCGGTTTCTGATAAATTTCCAGAAACGGTTTTAAACCCAATTTTATAAGTTTGCGCTGCATCTTCTACGGCTTTAATTACATCTGCTGGCAAATGCTTTATGCTGTCAACAATCAATGGCAAAGCACCAGAAATAAACATATTATTAAATATATTTCCAAATGCTTTTTTGGCTGAAGTAGTACCTACCCCTGGCTTTGTTTTTGCATCAAATTGTTGTTGCCAAAGAGATTGATTCCAATCGCCAGCCCAAGCGCCATCAACTTTACCGCCCGCTGGGGCATAACCTTGATCGATAAGAAATTGTTGTGTTTGTTTAATATCGTTTGAGGATGGAAGGGCAATTCCATTATTATTAAAATGATCTGTAATATGTTGTGCCGAAGTTGGCGCTGTACTTAACGCGGGATCGTGAAAAAATTGACCAACACTTTTCCACGCAGATGAAAGTCCATTTGTAACCGTATCTAAAATGCTGTTATGTGATGGATGACCAGTAGCACCTTGGGCTAAAGCAACTTGAATGTTTGGATCAACATTGCCATATCCATTTTGATGAAGATTATCAATGTAATTGGCAAGGTCAACCGCTTTTGGATTTAGGTTTTCCTTAGCCATTATTGAGGAATCTGATTCTGTGTTTGGTGATTAAGAAAATTGCGAACATAAGCAACTTGTGAAGAAACGTTATCTCCAAGTGAATTTAATAAATTAAGTGCTTGTGCTGCTGGATCAAATTTTATAGTTGGAATTAGAGCTGAAGAACCTTCTCCTGAACCAGCATCCACACCAGTCATTAACGGAAGCCCATGATTTGTTGGAGCATTAAGTGGTTCAACTTGACCCATTAATGGGTTTCCTTGAATTTTGTTTTGAACTCCTTGCGCCGTTGCTTGAGGAACATTTGCAACAGAAGTATTCACTATAGGAACTGCTTGTTGTGCATTTTTTTGTGCAGTTGCAGCGCCATAAGTTTGACCTGATGCGGCTTGAGCGGCCATTTTTTGACCAGGTTGATTTTGTGGTTGGGCTGCTACAACATTTTGCCCACGAAGATCAGCACGATTTGCATATTTTTTACCAATAACGCCATCAACTTTTCCACCACGACCTCTAGGCATCATGCACCACCTTTAAGTGAAGCTAGGAATGATCCAACATCTGCTGGTTGAGCAGGTGCTTGTTGTGGTTGTTCTGCGCCCATACCCGGAGCGCCTAATCCTGGCATTGTTTCAGGAGTGCCTTCTGGCGCAGGGGTTGCTTGACGCTTTTGTGCTGCTTCGTGAATTTTTGTTACGGCTTCCGCCAAGTCCATCTTATCGCTTGCGACCAAAGCCACAATAGCAGCAACGTCAGAAGGGGGAATAGCACCTTGAGATGCTTGGGTTTGAATAGATTGCAATAACGCTTGTTCGAGTCCTTCACTAATAACTCTATCTTTCTCCATCTCTGGATCTGAAATGAATGGATCAATTTCTTGTGCAGTTTGTTTGGACATAATTCCAATACCAATGCGTTGTCCAAGACCAACTACAAGAGAATTGGCATCTGCGCCTGAATGAGAATATGTAACTACATTGTTATCATCTTCAAAATCTTTATTAGGGGTGTAATCAACATGACCTTTAGCCCCGCGAGATGAAACATAAAATGATTTGCGTTCGTTTCCAAAATAAGTTTTAGCAATTGCAATAGCGCGTTTGTTTTCTTCTTGCAATGAAGCAGCAAAAATTTCTTGCGCTTCTTGAATTGGAAAATCAACTACCGCTGAAAGGATTGCATCTCCGCGCTTTCCTGTACGAACATTTGATGTTGATTCTCCACCAAATTCAGCAGGTGTTCCTGAACCTATGCGTTGTGCGCGTTCGATACGATCCATCATTCCATTTGTAGCAAAGCCAGGGTTTGCAGCCATCTCTCGGATGTCGCCACCTTGGACTACGTTTACTTGACCCGATCTACCGTCGTATGGACCTGCAACGAAGCGGGCAGTTTCGCCAGGGCGGGACACTAAATACGTGTCTGGGAATATACCGCGCTCTACTGCGATAACTTCAAGTGCCATCAACTTCGATTGCAGGTTATACATACCCACAAGAGAATCAAATTGCCCCATTGGGCGATCTAGCGTGATGCGACCCGGTACTACTGCTAGGCAAAATCCAGTTTTGTTTTGGATGCGTTCTAGTTCTACGTGGGGAACTCCGCGAGTTGGACCTTCCCATTGCGAAAGTTTTGTTTGCGAGGTAACCATAAGAACAGTTACTTCAGCATCTGTATATTCAACAACTTGCAACATATCTGTTGGCTTGGGGTTGCCTGAAGTTTTTAATCGTGAAAGAGCATCAGGATAGTGTTGTGCCATCCATGCACGAGAGCGTGTATATGTAAAGATACAATCATTAGGTGTAATTTGGTCAGGATCTTCTCCTGTTGACGGAAATGTATTTAATGGATCGCGTACATCCCAACGCGCCGCGCCCCATTTCATATCTGGGCGAAGAATAACTGGTGATGATGCGTAGCCAATTAGCCAACGCGCACGACGGCGCATTTTAAGTGGCATCTTGTTGGCTTCCCACCAACCCATAGTTGCGCGTTTGCGAGTTGATGCGCGTTTTTCTGACATTCGATTACCTTCATCAAGCGCCGGGTAATAAACACTTGGCATTGTTGAAGCAATACGCATTGCTGTCTGATCTAATCCTGTTGTAATTAAATTTGCTACAGCAGATTTTTCGCGACGGTCTAACTCTGGAAGTGGAATAACAAGATCACCATTGTAAGCATCGCGCAATTGGCGCATTGATTCAATAATTGGACCTTGTTTTGCTTGTCGTTCGGCTAAAATGAAAGCAATTTCTTCAAGTGTTGGACCGAGCATTATTTACCTGTTTTCTTTTTAGTCTTTCCTGCTTCACTTAACGCGATTGCAACTGCTTGCTTTTGTGATTTAACTACTGGACCTTTTTTAGATCCAGAATGAAGTTTGCCAGAGCCATACTCTTTCATAACTTTGGCTATCTTCTTTGTCGAAGTAGCTTTTTTCATTAAATAGACTTTGCTATTTTCTTTTTTCCGCGAGGGGCAACAATATCTTTTTCGCCCATTTTCTTTTCCATGGCTACCATCTTCTTGCCTTCGGCATTTTCATGCTTAGCCATTAGAGCTTTAGATGCAAATTTTTCTGGTTTTACGGCCTTTTTCTTGGCTGCCATTTTCGATCTCGATTCACTAGGCAAAATTACTTACGCAAAATATACCACTCAAATCGGACATTTTGCTTACCTTCGCCAATGGACTCCGCGACCTGCCATCCAAGATGGTCTGCTAAAAGTTGGTGGTTTATCCATTCCTGCATGAAATAAATTTGGGGCGTTCCAAATTAAGAACCAATGAGCCATTACCGTATCGTCGGTAGATCCTTCAGGCCAATGAACAAGTTCTTTAACCATGGGCTTAACAATCGCTTTTGATTCTTGAGTGGCGCTAGGGAATCGAACTCGACCTGCTTTGTAATGGGGAGCCAAAGTTTGAACCCCATAGCCCTCATCAGATTTATTTCGGTTAGTTTGATGTGGAATCAAAATTACATTTCGGATTGCAGCCCATCTTTTAAAATGGTCATATTGAAGCATAAAACGTTGAGCCGCATTTGCTTCTACAATCAAGTGAGTAAATGGGTGGCCTTGAGCATCAGCTCGCAACCACCACTCTTCAAGCAATCCTGTATAAGTCCTAGAGTCTTGGTTATAGTCTAAAAAGTCAGGAGCATCCATAGGAGATCGAACTAAATCAACTAAATGTTGGATTTGAGTATCCGCATTATATGCCCACCATTGAACTGCCCAATATTTCGTAGGAGATGGATCGGCGGTTACAACCGAATAGCCAGTAACACCATCAGGCCATTTGCCAATAGCGCGAAAATCATCATAACAGCCTTGGTGCATTGCGCCAGTAGAGTCCATACCCCCGTCAATCCAAGTTTGTTGAATAAGGCTGGCTTCTTTATCGACATCTTCTTGCTGATATAAAGTTTGGAAACGATCAATCCTATTGTTTTTAATACGTGCCAATTCTTTCCATGGCAAACGATATTCATCTAGCAAACATCCGTTTGGATAATTTCCTTTATGCCCACCATGAGTTTTATCGGCTTCACACAAATCTTCATAATGTGCTTTGTAAACAATATGATGATATTTCTTTGGCGCTAGTTCAGGCTTATCTTCGAACTCCAAAGACCAGTCAACAAGGTTAAGGGCATATCGATATAAATCATCCGATGCCATCCTCTGACCTTGAAGGATGAGTAAACCACCAGGGTCGAGGCGAGTTTCAGCTTCGGTTTCCCACCAATTGATAAGATTTTCTCTGGCTTCAACGGTACGGATATTTGTCTTATCAACGAGGTCATCCCAGATGACTGTATCGAAACGACCACCAAGAAATCCTGAGTCCATACCATACGCAACGAAGTTTGGTTCTTTATCATCAACAGACACTCCCCCATCTTGCGCTAATATAAATTCTTCAAGTCGCCAAAGATCCGAGTTAGCAGGTTTGAATCTGCCGTAATCGGTAATCAAAGTTGAAATTGCATCTTTAGCCAAGCCACGTTCGAACAATTCAGGATCTGCTTTTACTGGGGTCATACGTTCAAATGTTCTACGAATACGCCCTGTGTATTTAACGGCCTGACCTGCTGTACGAGAGCCGATCATAGTACGGCGGGAGCGATCTCGCACCGCTAACCAAATTGGAAANTCATGTGTCCATGTTGTTGACTTACCAACTCCGGGTGGACANTTAATTACAACATATTCTTTTTGATTTGTTGCCGCAAGTTCTAGCATTTTGTATGCTGCTTCTTCAACCCAAGGAGAAGTTGAGCGCGCAAAATAACGCTGGCGAAAATAACCAAAATCTTCTAACGCTCTAGCAGCATCACCTTTAACTGAATCAACACCAAATACGCCAGCCTTTTCAAATCCAATTTCACCAAGAGCTTTGTTCAAACGCGAAGTAGGAATCTTGGCTTGACGCATAACTGAGGCGTAACTAATGCCAGCCATGCTTGCAGCAGTTCTTTGTGAATGACCTTTATTTACCGCTTGAGCATATTTCTTCCATCTATCATCATCAATGCGTTTGTTACTGTTCGCCAATTCCTAGTATCTCCATAATGTCGTAGGCTTCGTGTCTAATTAATAAACGCTGAGCTAGGATAATATCTTCTTTGGTTGCGTTGGGAATTGATTGAACCGTTACGCTTGCAGTCATAAGCGCATCAGTAAATTTAGTCATAACTACCCTTTCGTAATGCTTACATCCTAGCAGTTGCATAAAGAAAAGAAAGTGCTATTGTTCGTATGTCGCAACCGGGGAAGGTGCGATGAATAGAAAAAATTTAATAATGGAAGTCTGGCAAACCATGTAAAAAACCAGACACCCTACTGATCCTAGGGTTGCCCCGTTTGATGGGTAAGCATTTCATGCCCAGATATTGCCTGGCAAAAGGTGTAGCTTACCGAGGATAGAACTGATACATAAAGGGTCTATAAACAAGCGAGATGATTACCGGCGTTAAACACGAACTGCCTTAACTCCACTTAAAGAGTAATCATCGTATAGCGCAGTTGGGAGTAATCCCCTATCTAACAGATAGTCCTTAACTAAGGCTATCTATGCCCACCACCTTTAGAAGTTAGGTGCGGTTAGTCTTTGGTTTTAAGTCCATTACAAATTAGATAGATGTCTTAAAACAAACCGATAAAGCTAGCGGATAGATTACGCTGATGAGATATAGTTCATACGGTGATATAAAAATACCCGCCCACACCCACCGAAGGCACACACCCCGTCAATCCGAACAGGTGTTCGAAAAATTGCGCGAGATAACTCACCCATCCGAACAGGTGTTCGAACCAGGGCAAACATTGAACCGATGCCCAAACCATCACCCCACCAAATAAAAGAGGGGCAGGGGTTAGGCTCATTGATTGATCTATAACCCGAAAGAATAAAAGAGATGGCTCTAGTGATAGCGATGCAAACCAAATAAAGAGGGGCAAATGTGGGGACTCTTTTGGGGATAACTTGGGGACAATGGGAGCGAAAGAATAGGAAAAGTTATACACAATGGGGAAAACTTGGGGAAATGTAGGGGAAGGGCGGGGATTAAACCCCTTTAACCCTCCCGCTCTCATTGGTTCACGCTTAATTCTCCCCCTTACCCCTACCCCTTGCCGGTTTTTACATATTGCGCCCTAATGTCTAACTCTTGCCCCTTATTGATACCACTATGCAACACCTAAACCCCTCGAGCTTTTGCCGTGGTTCGTTTATTTTTGATCTTTTATACATTACGCTAGGAGGTGAAGAGGTGGGGAGAGTCCCACCCGATACCGAAAGGCAAGCGATGAAAAACCAGAGAGAGCAAGTGCAATTAATAGACGGCGCGGGGTTTGTTTGGGTATCTGCCGAACTATCTGTAACACGTCTAAATAAAATAATCGCAACATATAAGAGCGCGGGGATCTTTTTGACTGTTGCGCGTGAGTTTGCGCGGGTGGCGTAAATGTTAAAAGAGAATATGTGCGCCGATTGTTTTGCGCCCCTTCGGGATTGTGTTTGCGAATATCCCGCCGTGGAAATCGTATTGAATGAAATGCAAAAAAACACCCCCGAAGGGTGGAAAGTGACACACGAATATCCCGACAATATAGGCGTATGTTGCGATTCTTTCACAAGTGATTCCCAATTCATCATGTTAGGCGATACGAACGGCTTTTACCTATTTAATGATGAAATGGGCGAGGTCGTGGGCGACATGGAAAAAATCACAAACCCCGCCGAGATTGTTGCGAGTTTTTGGGAACAGTTGAAAAAGTTTTACCCCGATTTATTGAAGGGGGCGAATTAATGAATTATGAAACCCGCGTCATTCTTGCAAGTAAAGAGCAAGGGATCACCGACCTAGTTTCTGTGATGCTTGATAAAGGGATAACGGCGGAAATCGCCCAAACGGGCGGGTTCACCATGTGCGCCTATGTTGAGTTGAAGGGTGGTTTTTATATTTACGCATCACCCTACGGCGCAAGCGTTTACGATTCCGAAAGTTTCGAGAAGGATCTCGCCGTGTTTGATGAACCACAAGCGCCCGAAATAATTGCGGGCGTGGTTTGGCTATATTTACAAGATCACAAATAATAAACGCGCCCCCGCTTTTGGGGTGAATGGTTCGAATCCATAGGGCGCACTAATTCGGGGGATCGGCTCCCGAATTTAACGAAAGGCACAAAATGCAACACAAGCAGACACAAGAAACCGCGGGAACTTTTTATGTGGGAGAACTCAACACCACACGCGCTAGAATTTCAAAAGTATTTGGCGAACCTATCGAATACGGGGAAGGGGACAAGGTAACTTTGGAGTGGGGAATCGTTTTTGAAGATGGCACAATTGCCACCATTTACGATTGGAAACGATACGAACAGGGAGCGCCGAAACTTAACGAACTCACCGCCTACCATGTCGGGGGAGTATCTTCTCGCGCTCTTGATCTCGTGAATAAAGCTTTTTCCAAAAAGATTTCGCGATCTTTGTTTGTTGAATGTCGCGAATGGTTCGACAAGGTAAACGGAAACTCTTACTTTTCTACCCGAATTTGGGTAGATGGTGGGCAAGTTGCGATTTTACCTTTTCAATATGGCTACGGCGATCAATTTCTCTATGAATCCCAAAAGAAACTTTTAGAATTGGGCTATATTCCACAAGAAGAAAAAAACGCGGGTTTATGGACAATCGCGCAAAATCTAAATATTGATTTTTATAGTTCAAAATCAAACACAACTAAAAAAGAGATGTTCAAGATTTATCCTCTTTATTCTGAAAAGGTGGCATGAATGAAACTCACGAAACGCGGAAAACGCGCCCGTGCTCTTTTAATTCTTGCGGGTTTGATTCTTGGGGTTTGGGCGGTTTTGTTTTATACCTCTCACCATCGTGTTTATGATAATTGCCACCAAACGCCCGAAGGATGGGCGTGTGATTTGGTGGGGTGGGTTCATAACTAAGCGCTTTAATCCTTCACGGGTTCGCCCGTGGGGGGTTATGGCTCTTGGATCGGCCTAGAGTCTAGAAAGGGGAAAAATGAACTCACGCGATGAATATTTAGAAGAATTGGAAATGTATCATTATGATTTAGAAAAGATCGCCACGAATGGAGAGCGCGTAACGCTTGGCGATGATGAGCGCTATACCGATTCACTGGGGCGCTTTGGCTATTCTGCCCACTTTGGGGGCGGGTGGATTTGCTACACGTGCGGATTATTGTGCGAATGTGGAGAGGGGGAATAAAGCTACATACCACCGAATTCCAGGGTTAGACTTTTTCGGGTATTTTATCTAATGTACGAAATGCCCGAATTGTTCGAATAGCACGAAAAAAGTTTTACCTGGGTAGCTAGTGGTAACTCAATCCCAGTTACCTGGCGAGCGAGGATTTTTTTTTTATTGGTTCTAGTGATAACTCAACCTTTTGATTTAGTTAGTTTTTATTCAATCTTTCAAGCCTTGCGTCTAGCAGCATATCTATTCTCGATAGCANNGCTACTTTTTTTTGATAACTCATTCGATTTCCGTATTCATCTTTTTTTAATTCCACGGCGATATGTGCCAGAGCTTCATCTATATCTGGCACAGTATCGGATACATCTACGCGCATGAGCAGAATTTTACTCTTGGTTACGGTCATCGCGCTTCTGCTTATACGCTTTAACGTCATCAGCATAATAGAAAACTTCTTTACCAATTTTCTTCACCCACTTAACGCCCCCTCGATATTGAATTTGGCGCAAATTATTTAGGTTGATGCCCAAGTATTCGATGACTCTTGGGCATCCCCATAGTTCCTGTTCGCTCATTTAGAATGGAGCCTTATCTGAACCGTTAGGATCTGAATTTTCTAATTTTGCGTATCGTTCGACTTTATGAATATCAAAAGCAATTACTTCTAGCGATGAACGCTCTTCGCCATCTTTCGTGGTGTAGAAAGATTGCTCCATTTTGCCAGATACGGTTACGGTATCGCCCTTCTTGTAGCGATCTGAAACCTTTTCAGCAGGGATCCCGAAGAATTTCACCTTAAGCCACATTGGTTTGCCATCGATCCATTCGCCATCTTTCTTGATGCGTTGACCAACTGCTAATGAAAATTCTGCAATTGCTTTATCGTTTGGAAACTTCAGCTCAGGATCTTGGCCTAGGTTGCCAGTGATTACTAAATTATTCATTTACTTTCCCCTTTCCTAATTCGATAACACTTCCGTCATCGAGTAACAACACAACACTTCCATCTGGTCGCGTGAATGGCGCTTCAGTTGGGTCTTGCCATGAACCTACCATCCAACCCTTTTGTTCGGCCATACTTGGGTTCATGTGAATTGATTTTGTATCTAAGTTATGGCATTTGTGATGGATGCGAATTAAATTCGCCGGAGAATCTTGCCCNCCACGCGATTTCAATTTGCGATGATGCAGCGCCATAGANANTTGAGCCGATGCNCCGCAGGTTTCGCAGTAATCACCGGCTCTTGCTTTGACGATCTCTACAANTTTTTGATCCATCGTTACCTTTTCTTAGATTACGGTCAGTCTAATACCATCCGTGCCTTAAATGGAAATTAAGACTTTGGCAAGGAGTTGAATAACGAGCTGTTATGTATCCAATGCCATGCTCAATTTGAACCATAGGTTTTTTTGATTTTTCGCCTAATACTTGGGCAATTCCAAACGCATGAAGAGCCACTCTTTTACCTTTTTTAACCTGGTAAACGGGAGTAGTATTTAAAGCTTTAAAATTCCAATGACTTTCCCGGTTCCAAAGTTTTACTAGGCAACCAAATTGAACTTTGCTATTCCACTTATCCATAACTTTAACTTTTGCAAATTGCATAGGTGAAAGCATTTCTAATTTACTCATAGTTGGTGCAAAGGCATGAGCAGGACTAGCAAAAACGACCCCTACCGCTAATGCGGCTACTATAAGGGAGCGCTTAAGAGCGTTAACTAAGCGCTCGTTTCGCCCTTCTTACAAACTTCACAAGCGTTGGTCGCGTAGATCCAACTGCCACAATTACATCTTCTAACATCTTCATCCATGATTTCCCCCTTAAAGGTGTTGGTTATGGACTGTATTATTTTAGCGTAGCTGAATCCTTGATTTGGGCTTTTGCTATGTCTTTAGCCTTGTTTAGCGCTTGAAGATACGCTTGTTCAGGCGTAAGATCCACGCCATTAAACGGGTTCGGATTTAAAATTTCAACCTGGATAGCACTTACAATATCCTCAGCAGTTCGATTATGAACATATAGCATTAAAGAATTTATTTCAGGTCCTAATTTCTTTGGATCTGCTTTCATTTGCTACTTCCCCATCCCGTTCCCTTAAAGTGTGCTGGTGTAGCACCGATTATTTTTCGCATAGGCACTTGGCAGCGCCCACATAATGTCGTGTGATCGTCATTAATAAGCAGATCAACTTCTAAATTGCTGTCGCACTCATCACAAATAAAGTCGTACTTAGGCATCTTCGTGTTCGCCATAATTTCGTGAATTACAAATCTTGCATTTCGTTTGCCAATAACCAGCAGACACCGTAACTTCAATATCTTCATTTAAGATCCCGCAATCATCACAATTGAAATTAACTTCGGCTTCATATTGCGTTGGATAGTAATGACTCTCAAAGCTCATTCGGACACCGCCTTATATGTATTGATACTTATTTTCATTGAACACCATTCACATTCGACAATGGCATTATCGGCAGTTCCAACGATCATTAAGCGATTGACAAATCCACCTTTAGATCCGCACCAGATACAAAAAATATGTTCTTGGCTCATTTGGATAACCTATAAAGAATTTCCGCAATTGCGGTTCCAACTACACCCGCAATTATTGCTGTTGTAACGATAATCATTTATTGCACCTTTCGTACTGGGGCTACTTCTTAGCCCTGTTGTTGCGTAATCTATTATCAACTCTTAGGGATTGTCAATAGAATCGCCGTAACCTGCTTCTCTTAATAAATCGAGCATGGCTCCTACGGGCATGACCGCCCACCAATTAGACACGGAGTTCAATCCAACGCCATTTGGTTTAACGATTGTTATACCGAAATCGGCTTTCGCATTTATGCGCTCGACTTCAGTTTCCTTTATCCATTCAGGAAATTTATATGTCTTATGATTTTTAATTTCAAATACCAACCCAGGCGCACCAGATACATCGCCCATATCGTTAACGCCGGATAAAGCCCTGCGCTCGACCATGGGAAATGATTCTAAAACTCTTGGGTCTTTCACGAAAGCAGATTCCGCGCTCGTTCCCTTTTGCTTAGCTTTACTCATTGATTAAATGAATTGAGTCGCGCACTACTGTGTGGTGGTCGCCATATTCATTAGACAAATAAAGGTCAAATGTCAAATTGCTATCAGGACCATCAATTGCGCGAACAATCCAGCGCTGATTGCCAACCACTACTGGGTCGCCAACCTGCAACGCTTCAGGTTTAACTTCTATAAGTGTCATCGATCACTCCTTATCGTAAGCATTACGGTTTAGGGTACGCTTGTTGCGCCCATTTTGCTAGTAGTTCTTGCTTGATTTCAGGCGGCATTGGAACTGCCCTAGCCTTTGCTTCTTCTTCGGCTATTTGGGCTTCTAAAGCCCGTTTGCGCTCCGCTAGATCCCTTTGCTTGGACATCCGTAGATCGCGCTCTCGTAGCTCATCTGGGGTCATTTTGCGGGGTGGCATTGGATCATCCATCCAGCGTTCTTCTTCTAACCATCTCGCCGGAGCAGGGGTAAAGGTTTGATCCCTATTAGGATCTTTCGCATACCTTTCAACCGCAGCAAGAATCATTTTTGGATCAGCCTTAGTTATTGCCATCGCCCAGGCTTGGCGAGCGCTTACTACGCTCACCTTGCGAGGGTAGGTATTCCAAAAAACACCAAATTCATCAATCATGGCATCAATCCTTCAACCTGGTTTTTAGTTACCCCAAATCCTTCTGCCATTTTTAATGCACGAATCCTAATCGTAGATGGTCCACGACCAGCCATTGAGTTGCGCTCACTAGAAGTAAACCCACCCCATACTCCGTATTCTTCGTTGGCGTAAGCCCATTTCAGACAATTTGCCCATATTGGGCAACTGAAACAAGTTGGTCGAATAACTTCCATAAGTTCGTTTTGAACCTTTTGAGTTTGCCGTTTTTCTTCAACGTCGAAAAAATCATTTGTCCTCATTCCACGACAATTAGCTTGAAGCCAATCTATGCCCGCTTCATCGAAGGACATCCGCGCTCCCCTGTTTCGTCATACCACTCGCAATACATTTTGCAAAAGTGTTTTGGCTTTTCGGGGGAAGGAATTTCTTTTTTAGATGCAGACTCCTTGACTTCTTCTAACCACTTTAATGCGGCTTCGGCTTTAGTTGAATCGTATGGTTCATGATGTACCAATATGTCTGAAATCTTTCCATCTCTGGGAATAGTTACTAGGCATACAGTTTTAGGATCTTCGCCATTTTGTTTAAGAATGTGAGCATAGACTTGGACTTGCCAAATTTGATTATCACTTGGAAAGTAGCGAAGGCTAGCTTTAGTTGTAGTTTTCCAATCAACCACTAACTGCTTATCTTTTATGTAAAGATCGGTATGCGCTGGTATCCCAAACGCATTGATCTCTTGCTCAATAAGAAAATTATCCCCAAATGGATCTTCGCGCTTAATGGCTTCTGCAATTCCGGCGTGAATAAAAGTTCCAAGAATCGCTGGTAGCGGTTCAGTTTTATTAACTTCGGGCTGATCGGTTAATTGGTAATACACCTGGCGACGGCATCCACCTAATTGCGACGGTCCGATTTCCTTTTGCTTTGATCTATCTCGAAGATTATCTTGGGCTACTAAAGCGCCGGTCAATAACTTGTAAATATAAATGCCAGTATCTTCACTCATTACTTGCTCCTATGTATTGAAGTTGGTTTTCCATTTGCCCAGATACAATCCTTGCCACAATCAGGGCAGGATTTCCATTCACCATCAGGGAAAGGAATTAAATTGTCGCTCATCCCAACTCCTTTGCTTGTTCAACATTAAAAGGTTCTTGAGCTAAAGCAATTAGGTGATCTAACATTCCTTTAATCTCATCTAAATCTGTTACAACTCCTTGCCAAATCACTCCTGCGTAATACTCTTTCCACCAAGATAAAGGCTGACTCATTCCAACTCCTTCTCAATAGCCACGAATACTGTTGGCTCGTTCATATCGACTCTTTATCTACTCAAATTAACAAAGCCAAGAATAATAAGCATTAAACTAATGTAGTTCCAAAATGGTGCGTTCCAAATTCCCGTCATCTCAACTCCTTCTCTATGGCCTCTAATATTTTGTCACCACAATGCCAGCATATATTTATATTGCTATCAACCGCAGCCAACTCAAATGATTCGTGAATTTTAATTGGAATTGAAACTACTTTGCGAGTAATCCAAGTATGTTTGTCTATACGCATTTCACAAGTATCAATACTGCATACGCCTCTCATTCCAACTCCTTCTCAATCGCCTGAATAGTGGGGCAGGGATACCATTCCGATTCGCTTGCGGTACACTCACCACAAATAAGCCCATCCAATTCAGGCTTATGCAATTCCACTACTGCACGAAGGGCTAATTGCCATTTTATTACTTCCATAGTCATATTAGTTTTATCTGTTACAAATAACCTCATCAGCAATTCATCGTGGGTCATAGGTCATCCACGCAAATCTCGCATAATTCTCCATTACCGAAAGCAAGAAGGGTATCTGCATTGACTTCGGTTTCGCATCTAGTACAAATTGCTAGTTCATCATCAATCATTGCAACTCCAATGAACTGCGAACTGAAGATCCAATTGATCGGGCAATATCTACCTGGGTTTTGATTCGAGAGGCATTGCCACGACTTGCGCGTACTAAGATTTCAGCAGATGCCATTTGAAGGTGAAGATCCTCATTTTCGATTAAAGCTGAATCTTCTTTTTCTGTTGCAGTTAAACCCTTGCCTTCAGAATTCTTAGCACCGGCTAAAGCCTTGCGAGATTTAGCCAATGCGATTTCATATTGTGCTTTGATCGTGAAGTATTGTTTTTCCGCTTCATTGAGATCGACCTGAGCCGAATCAATTTCTTTTGATAGGGAAATCAATCTTGCTTCGACCTGCATTGGTGTTACTGTTTGGCTCATAACTTTTCCCAAAGGGCGATCATTCGGGCGTGGGATACAGAACGAGAAGTTTTTTGAAACCCTATGCGGGTAACTGTGTGCTTCTGCGACCATGAGCGAATCTTTGCACCAACTGCATTATTGGAATTTGGATAGAAAGTATCAGGGAATCCAATAGCATCAGTTAAATCTTCAGCAGTAAAACGGTAGCCCTCTTCTAAAGAATCAAACCAAATGTCTGCTTGAGTAGCCCAAACCGCTTTGGTAATTAAAGCGGCACGACTACCGTTATCAGCAAGAATCTCGCCTACTTGGGTACTCATTCTGCTGCCTTTAATTCATCAACACGCTTGGCAATGGCATCTTTCAAAGTAATACCGTCGATTTCTACATCTAGGTACTTCTTATCTTCTAACCAAATTTCACGCAAAGCATCTATTTCTTGAATGTTTTGTATTTCGTTAAATACATCACGAATATATTTTTGTTCTTCTTCTGAGAAGATAATAACTGCTGGCTCGACTTCAATCATCTTTGCAGGTTGTTCGGCTTTTGCTTGGGCTGGCTTTCCTTCTGGTTTAGCATCAGCTTGTGTCATTTCATCGGTTGTGTAAAGACCAGATAAATCATTTGGAAACGCTTTGCGAAGTGCCAACGCTTCGGCACATTTAGCAAGCATAAGATCCGGCATCTTCTTCCAAATAGGTGAAGATGGATTTGCGTATGAATCCCACTTAGCGACTGCATAAGTAGCGTGTGGCGCATCTTTGTAATAAACGCCTATGCGGGCAGCAACTGGTGGAGTCTTGGCTAACCAAACATCTTTCCATACGCCATCATCCCCGCACCATTCAGCAGTTGTTTGGCCACCATAATTGTTAGACCGTTGAGCGACGATTCTAAAACCATCAATTGAAGTTTGAATTGTGTAACGACCCCCACGCTCGATCATATAAATCTGACGAGCAAAAGGATCTAATCCCGTGCGTTGTGCCTGGTGAAAAAAGACTTGTAGATCGCCTTTGGGCGCTCTCGAAATGCCTAATTGACTGAGTGCCGCTATCTGTGTATCTGACCAAAAATCTTGATCTGCTTTTAAAGCTAACCCATGATCGCTCATGCTTATACCTTTCGTTGGGGATCCTGTTGATCCGTTAGGAGTAATCTATATCCCCGTAATCTTTGATGTCAACAACCCGTAATCTGTCAATTTCGGCGTGTCGCGTGAGAGGATTGACCATGGCATTTTCATCTATTGAAATCAGATTAGGCGGGCTATCCGTTGCGATCCAGACTGAGTTGGAATACCCAGACGGCCTTTACGATATGACCAATAGAGCTTTAAGTATTTTCAAAGAAGGATTAGAAAATGCTTCCGTAAAAGGAATTGACATTACGACCATGACTCTTAATACAGGATTTGAAGAGGATGATTTTTAATGACCACTATCATCGGGATTCAAGAAGAAGATAGTTGCACCCTGATAGCTGATAATCGGGTTACTGATGATGGTGGCAGAATTTACACTCACCCCGTTATGAAAAAATTATCCGAGGTTGGGGCGTTTGTTATCGGCGGGAGTGGGGAAGTTAGCCCTTGTGATATTGCCCAACATCTATGGAAGCCACCAGCATTGACTGCAAAAGATCGTCAAGACGTTTACCATTTTATGATTTCCAAAGCCATGCCATCCCTTCGCAAATGTTTAATTGAGAATGGCTATAACTTTGATGAAGAACACGATAAGTCAAAAGACGGATTGCGTTTTCAATTTTTAATTGCAGTAAATGGTGAACTATTTGATATTGACCAGGATCTTGCGGTTATGAAATCAAGCGATGGGATTTATGGTGTTGGATCGGGAGCGCCTTATGCTCTTGGTGCTTTGGCAACAGGCGCTGACCCAATGACTGCGATGGAAATTGCAGCGAAACTTACTGCTTTTACTTCACCGCCGTATCAAACTATTGTTCAGTACGCGAAGTAACTTCTACTAATCGTTTAACAATCCATTCAACTACTGGTACCGCTACTGCATTACCCATTTGCTTATAGCGATGGGTGTCTGCTCGTCCTTCAGTCCAACCATCAGGAAATCCTTGTAAACGCTCACATTCGGTTGGGGTTAAGCGACGAACTACTGACTCGGTAGCAACCGATTGGCCACCCGTTCGATCTAAAGTATATGAAGGATCTTGTTCAGATCCGATACCTAAACCATTTTGGTTTTTTTCCATATCACGCCCATCTTGAATTGGTATTGCAAGCATTGGCATATTATTTCCACCCGTTCCCATGCGAGCTTGGAGCGTGTTAATAACATCTCCTTGCATCCGAATATCATTTACTCGATTACCATAAAAGATTAGAACCGTAGCCCTAGTATCTCCATTATTTTCAAACGCGTTCAAGGTAGGAACAACCCCCCCCCCTTGCCATGTTTCAAAATCATCAACGTTTTGCGCTCGTCTAACTTTCGTAAACCACATTAGATACCACCATCTGCAATTTGTTTTTATCGGGCATCCGTTGTTCATTAGAAGTTCTAGTCAATGTATCTGCAATATTAGATCCATTCCACCAGGTCATCGTGTCCCTTGTGCGCCGAGCATTAAGGGTTGGGGAAACAGACTCTTTGGGAAAATCATAAAGTTCAAAATTGCCTACTCCTGCGCTGTTTGTTCCAACGCTATTTGGAGTGCTTGGGGTAATTGTTTTCCCCTTCGATTTGCTCTCCGAAGAATACCCTGCGCGGCCTTCGATGAGATCGAGTATTTCCGCAGGTGTTCGCCAGTCATCTCCAAGACATCCGACAATGAAGATTCTACGCCGTCTTTGGGGAACTCCGAAGTGTTGAGCATCAAGCACTCGCCACGCGACGCTATACCCGATGTCATCCAACGTTCCGAGAACTGTTCCCATGTCTGCTCCGTTGTTGCTTGAAAGTAAGCCAGGGACATTTTCGAGGATGAAGAATTTCGCTTTGGTTTCTTCGAGGATTCTAACGATTTCAAAAAATAATCCTGATCTAGCCCCATCCAGTCCAGCACGTTTGCCAGCCACGGAGAGATCCTGACAGGGGAATCCACCGACAATAATTCCATCTGACTCAAATCCGAGCTTGAATAATTGTTCACCTGTTACCTCTTTCACATCTTCTAAAATTGTTGAATTAGGAAATTGTTTTGCTAAGACTTTTTTAGCATTTTTGTCTATCTCTACTGATGCCACTACTTGCACACCATTGCGTTCGAGCGCTAAATCAAAACCGCCAACTCCGGCAAATAATGAAACTGCTTTCATCAATCTAGCCAAATCTGATATTGGGCAGTAACGCGACCTTTGGTTGGATCGATGAAATGCAATCGCTGAGATGGCACACCAGATACAGCCATAGAATCTCTTGCGTATCGATTATCTGATTCAGTAGATCCAGTCCAATAAATAGATCCTGTTTGATCGCTCATAGGTTCTTGCGCGAAGCGATGATAATGACCTAGGTAAATGTCTTGAAATGCCCATTTAAATGAGCCAGCCTTCCAACGATTACCTGCTGCTTGCCAAGCGCTAGGCGCTGCAAATCCCGAACGGCCTACTTCATCTCCGTGCATTAATAAAGCACGATAATTACCTATTTCAACTTTCTGAATATCTTCGGGGCAATCTTCCCAGGTTAAACGCTTTTCTCCGGCTAGAAGTTGGCGAGCCAATTCATAACACATACGATCAAAGTTATCGCCCTTTGGAACATTGTCGCGTTTAGATCCAATGCGACCATGATTTCCCCATTCAGCTACGACTGTTACGTTTTCAAATGAGGTCAAAAGATAACGAACAAAATCAACCATCAAGCGAGATACCGTTGTGTATTGTTCAAAAATAGATGAATCAATTTCCCAGAGTTGCGCCGGATAATTAAACAAACCTTCGACCATATCTCCACCAAACATAACCACACAATCCTTAACTGGGTGATTAGAGCGTTGGATTTCAGTAATATGAACTGCCTTCTTAGCAAATTCCATTACTCGTTGTTTCATAACTTCTGAATTATATGAAGTAGTTACTTTTGCGCCTTGCCAGTCGGTAGCGTGTAGCAAAGCAACTTCCGCTTTACCTTTTCGTTTATCAGTTGCAGGTGGTTGAACAGGTTTGATTGCCCCCATGGAAAGAGTGGCTTCATAGGCGGCACGAAAAGTTGCTTCAGATAATTCTTCAATGCGCTCTTTAGATTTTCGCAAAGCCTTTTGAGTATTAACTAATGCAGTTTGAAGTTCTTTAATGCGGGGATCTGATTCTTCTTTTAACTTTTCTAAATCATCACTTAGCGCCACTAGCACAATCCCCTCGTCTGTGTCGGGAGATAACACCTTCATTTATATTATGTCCATTTGCTTTAAGAACTCTGCTTAAAGATGAACTTGTTATATTTTTATCAGCGACTCGTTCGATTACTGCTTGTTTTTCAACAGCGCCGAGGGTTTCCAGAAATGTGCAGAAGGTACATTTGCCGCGACTGCTATGTAAAAAATTATTATCATTCTTTAGATCGGCTAATAAACCCACTATGCACCAACTATCTTTCGTGCATGGTGGACATATCCAATAATGTCATCCCAAGAATCCGAATGAGTTGGATTTTGAATTAAGCGAGCAGTTTTAACTGCAACCATCATCAAAGCTACTTCTTCTGGTGTGATGTCATCGGTATGGAGAATTGCTCCCCACATACGCCCAATGGTTGCGAAATTAACACCCGCATCCCCATATTGTTCTTGTCGATCTTCAAGAATTTTGTCGATCATCTTCAACCCTTTCTATTGGTTGAACAAAGATTAACAGATTACGCTATTTATGTCTGCGACACGGCATGAAAAAACCCATCTAGTGATCGGACTAGATGGGTCTGCTTTCGGGGGTTACATGAACAAGGATTAAGATACCTGAAAACTTCCACAATTGATAACAGGAATCTCCGGCGAGTCGGTAATTTGTGCCCATACGTTCCAAGTTCCTTGGGTATAACTACCTGTTAAAAAGCCCGTAGCGCCTTGTAGGAGGGTCGCATTGAACCAATCTGATGTCTGTGGTCGGTCCGCCTGAGTAAGTACCGCAAATTGCACGTTGGAGGTGATTACTGTGTTATCTAGGGTGATAAGAACAGGTTGAAATTCAACGCTCTCGCGGGGGTAAACATTGGTCATTGAAGATTTCCTCTCCATCGCTTATCAACTAAAGTCGCAAACTTATTACGATCTACAAGAATACCATTAGCCCAACGCTTAGTCAGGATCTCTCCCGCCCAATTGCGCTGAGTAGCTAAGTCCCCAACCCAGCGGGTGTCGCCTAATTGACCCACCCAACGGCGAGGCATAACTTCGCCAAATACTACAATGTCATGATCGGTATATTGGTTAGTCTTTTTAACTTTGGCTATAAAGGTAGAAATAGCCCCAAGCAAAGAATTAACAGTATGGCCACGGATAATTGATCCATTGGTTCCAGCAATTACCTGGATTGGAATAGTCGTTACATAATAAAGGCTAGAAATTTGATTTGTTGAACTTTCAATTACTGACAATTGGGCATCAGCTACAACGCCCTTGGTAACAGTAGCGGTTAAGGTTGCTGTTACCGCAGTAGCAACATTGGAATTTTCAACTCGAATTCCAGCAGAAGTAATAGTTGCGGTGACAGCAGTTAAAGCACCCGCGTATTTAGTAATAATTGAATCAACGGAAAGCCCAACAGTAACAGCAGTCGTTGACTGAATTGGCATATTCTGGCGGGCGGCTGAATTAAGGCTGGCAATAATAGCGAAAGTTTCATCGGCAAATTCGGCATGAATCGCATCGGCAGTTAGCGCCACAGCAATAGAAGTAGAAGTGCTAATCCCAGAGTTGCGAGATGCGATTGTATTAAGCGCCGTGCTAATTGCAGTAGTAACGGAAGCAACGCCATTTTGTTGCGCAGTAGAAGTTAAAGTTGCAGTTACATCAGTAGAAGCAGAAGATGCGGGAATTCCACCTGAATAAAATTTAGGAGAAATTGACCAAAATGGAGATTGATATGACAATACAAGGGTTGAATAACCCAATAAATTGCTTTGTTGTTGTCCTATAAAAAAACTAGGGGTGGGTGCTACATAAGGAGTATCAAACCCTATTAGGGTGTAACTAATTCCATACGCCATGCAACCACCCCCGAACTACTACCGCTAGTTAAGCAGCCAAAGGTGAAAGTGAAACTCCAAGTGTTGTGAATGTAAGAGTATCTGTATTAACAACAGATTTAGAAGTTGTTAGCGCAGCAGTCCACAAAAGATTTCCAGCAGTTGAAGCATCCCATACCGAAATGTGAGTAATAGTTTCAGTTGCGGTCATGGTAAAAGCAGGAGAGTTAGACAATGCAATTGCTCCCGCTGATGCGGCTGAAAATGTAGCAGATTGACGGGTAGTTACGGCAGAAGCGTTTGCAGTTCCGGCAGCACCTGGGTCAGCAGTATGAAGTTTGATGTAAGTAGCGGCGGGTGCAGTAAATGCAGCAGCGCGAAGCATATTAAGCCAGTTATTTGCAAGTGTGGTTGTAGCTAGTCCGACTGTCATTCTGACTCCTTATAATCTTCTGCATGGGTTACTTCTGCGTCTGCGGTAATAACCAATTCCATTTTAACGGTTGACATTTATTATACCTTAAGCCTTTGCCGCTTTATCGGCTTTTGCTTTTTCTTTAGCCAATCTAGCATCAATTTTTGCTTCAGTTAAAGCTAAAATGTTTAAAGTAAATGGATCTTTTGGATTTGTTTGACGAACTACAACAGGGATAAAACCTGAAGCAAAAGACAAAATCTTTACGGTGGTATTAGCATTTAGGCTAAATGAAACAATTGCTACTGGCAGGGCTAAAGTTCCATAGGTTAGCAAAACAGATTTAATTTTTTTAATATCTAATTTCATGATGCTCCTATTTGAGAAATTCTTGGATTGTAGAAATAAAAAATAACCAAGGAAAGTTTACCCCTGGATCTGTATGTGTGCCTAACTTTGGGAAAGCCTTAGTAACATCAATATGTCCACAAATACCCTTAGTCTTACCATCGGCTATTTGGGCGGGGGTTAAGTGAACGGCGGGAATTTTGTACTTTTTGCACCAATCAGCAGTAACTTTGGCGGCTACCTTAAGTTCAGCCACGGAGTAGGCATCTGCCCAATCACCTGTTGATTGAGATGCTGTTCCGGCTAATTCAATATGAAGCCCATCAGCATTGGCTCCGGGTGCTCCCCAGGCAATATCAGAATCATCGACGATTTGTACTGCTGAGTTATTATCCACGCAAAAGTGGGCAGATGATTGAGGGGCGGTAGGACCACCAAACCATTTGGCTACTGACTCAGCAGTATCTGGCTTTTCTTGAGATTCCATAGAATGAATGACAATAAGACGAATGGAACCCTTGCGAGGTCCTTTTGTGTAGTTCTTAGCAGTTGTCATAATTCAGCTTTTGCTTTCATCACTTCTACGTCGATTTTTATACTATGTTGATTTTCTAATAATTCTTCTACTTTATTGATCAAACCAGTTTTGCCATCGTTGTAAAGCGCATATTCAATTTTTGCTAATTTATCTTTAAGTTCATCTGTGTATTTTTGAATAGTATGTTTAGCGATAATACTCATGCCAGCAAGAAGCGCTGCTCCTACAAAAAAGTAGGAATAAACAATTGTTGCTGTATCTGCTGACATGAGTTGCGCCTTTACGGTTATGAGTTAATTTTCAAATATTGTTACTGCTGCCGTACCTGTTGATGTAACAATCCAAAGTTCAGATCCACCATTTACGTCTAAAGTAATCTTATCGTTTGCATCCATTTTGTAACCTGTTGATGAAGTTACATTGCGATCCCCAAGATAAGAAGCAACTGTTTCATTGTGAATGGAAATTTTGCGAATTGAACCAGCTTGATCTGCAATTTTAACTGGGGTAGTGCTTACTGAATATTGTGCTGTACGCATTATTGCTCCTTAATTAGAGAACTATTGTAGCGGCTTCTGCTTCTGTCATTGGTTCTCCAGATACAAGCTTGGCGCGAGCAGATGCTTTTAGGGCATCAAGTTCAGCTTTTGCTGCATCTTCCTCAGCCTTGCGGGTAGCCGCTGCGATAGCGTCTAATTCCCGTTGCTGGATTTCCTCATCTGTAAGAGGAATTATTTTTGTTTCGCCAGTAGCAAGATCGGCAACAATTTTAGTTGGGCGTTCGGTCATTAGATTATCTCCTTGATATCGTGATCTGAGTTAGTACAAGTCCAAGTGCAAGTTGCTTCATTTAATACCGCTTCGTCGTGGCATTTAGGAGGAACAAACGCATCTAAATCTTGACGATAAGAATAACCGATTCCGGCGTAATGCTTGCGAAATGAACCGTCATAATCTGTTTCTACCCAGTCACCGCCGATTGAATCCACGAAGGATTGGTCTGCGACAATAACTTGAGTTACAACATTGTCTTTTATCTCCGCAAAATATTGCGCCATTTTATCTCCTTATA
>JGI24890J29729_1000352_pt1 | contig 31794 bp, 51 predicted proteins | sample FreactcultureFD7_FD_29729 | JGI IMG/M metagenome (IMG submission 29729)
TTCTTCTCCTTTAACTTAGCTTCAATGGCACGAGCAAAATCAATCGCATCAGGTGCAAAACCCGCCCAAGTATACGATATGTCATCATCACTCAAACTCTGCCACTCANGGCTTGGTGGTGTGGTGTAAAAAGCTGTGCCATTAGGCAAGTCCTCATATCCTAGCTTAAGCACCATTCCATTATCTTGCTTAACTATCATTGGCTCTTGAGTTGGTTGCTCTTTATAGTCAGCAAGATGTGCATCATAACCGTGAGTAAAACTATCTTCGTATGTCATGCTATGTTCTTGTGCTGGCTGTTCTAATGCTTCTTTACAGGCTTGGATTGCTTTATTGTCCGCACATTCTTCAGGAGTATGTCCGTAAGCGTGGTCAATCCACCCTTCAATTTCAGCAATCGCCATCTTTAGTGCTTCGTCTTTAGTAGTCATCTGGTACCTCTAGTTTAAATTTACCTATATATTGATGTGTTCTTGCATCCATTCCTGATAATTCATTTAAAGAACAATAAAAATCAAATTTATTTAATGAGCCTTTGTTATATACATACAAATACTGTGGTTTTTTAGGTTGTGGTTTAATGCGAAAATTAGCATCATTGTCATGAAAATTAGGGTAATCAGTTTCATACCAAATACCTGCTTTTAAAGCTTCAATCTCAGCCCCATCAGCCCACGCTTTTATTTCTTTGTGCCATTTATGTTTCATTTTTGTTCCTTTCTTGATACATTTCTTTTTTTATAGCTTGGTGGCAAGGTGTACAGTAACTGGTTAATCTTTCATCAATTGCTGTGCGGTGTCTAGGTCGTGATTCACATCTAGGGCAGACTGGATCTCTAGCCCTAAGTTCTTCTCTAGTTTTAATGCTTAAATACTGATTAACTAAACTTGATAACATAATTAATCCTAAAAAAAGGCTACTCGCTGCACCTTACGGCATCCGCTTTCACCATAACTGTTGTTTAGGCTGTTTCAGTTCAGCCTAATTAAAAGGAATGTCACTATCTATATCTTCTACAGGTGTACTCATAGAAGCTGTTTTAAGCGTCTTAGGCACGTTATATTCATTAGATGGTGTGCTTGTATCAGCTTTGCTTCCTAACAGCGTTAAATCGCTTACACGTACTTCCAATGAAAACTTCTCATTACCATTCTTATCTTTATAAGGTCGGTTAGTTAGTTCACCTACAATACCAACCTTAGTACCCTTTAAAAGCATAGGTGCAAGTGTTTCGGCACGTTTACCCCAAACATTACAATTAAGCCAGGTAGTAACTTGTTTATCCCCAAATCCACTATTCAATGCAAATGAAAATGAGCAAATTGCATCTTGGTTAGGCGTAAAGCGCAATTCTGCATCACGAGAAATATTGCCGATTGCTGATAATGAATTCATTTTGTTTCCTTTTTAATGTAATTAATTGCTAGTAAGTATTTATTACCCATTTCTTTTTTAATTTTAGCTATCTTTTTTTCTCTAATCTCCACCAGTTTAGATGGTGGGGCTGACAGTCCGTATAAGCTATGTATTAACATAATTAACCTTTCAATGATTCTGCATGGCGTTTAAGTGCTGATCGTTGTTTGCTATCAAGTCTTGACCATAATGCTAGTTTTTCATCATTGTCTAAGCTACTGGCTAACCTGTGAGCTTCGGTCATATCTTCATCATTGATAGCTGCTGTAATCTCCATAGCTATGTTAAGAATGAACTCTTGTTCTTCAGCTGGTAATGTGTCAAAGCTAGGCATTACTAATTCCATAGCAGGTTTAAGTGCAGCTTTAGCACGACCTTCTGGTGCTTCTTTACCATTAGTTGCATCAAGGGCATCATGTTCTACTATTTCCATAGCTGTTACCCACAAGTATCTGCGCTGATATGTTTCTACCGCACCAATATTTTGAACTTCATGGCAACCTTTAAGCGCAGCACTACCCATAGGGCTTGTAATAACGACCTGTGAGCCATCTTCTATGTCGGCTATGGTCAATGTAGCCAACTCAGCAGTAAAACTCACTACACCGCATAAACCGACTGCATCAAAGATTGTATTAATTGCTGGTAAGAAGTCACCAAGCTCAAAATATTTGTACCCTGCAAATTTGTTATGGCCAGACTTGCTTAAATCCCATTTTTGTAAGGTCATACGTGCTGCATTTAATTTTTTATATACATTCATTACATATCTCCTTCATCACGCATTAATTGCGTAAGTTTACATAAACCATCTGCTTGTTCATTAGTTATTACTTTATGTTCAACGGCTTTATCAAGTAATGCTGCATAACTACAGCTAGTTTCTTTATGTGATTTATACCAGCCGTCTTTATAACCTCTAATATATTCTTGGCACATAGCATCAATAAATTTTTCTTTTGCTGTTTGAATCATAGTTCTATCTCCATATCTGGCGGTAAATCATTCTCACGTAAAAAATCTTCTATACCATCTTCTTCAGCTTGTAATAATTGATCGCCATTGCCTATCGTGTAATTGTTGTAAAGGAATTCTCTAAACTTGTCAGCTATCTCAATCTTGTATGCTTTTTGTTCTGCCTGGTACATTGACAACTGGTCATTAAACGCAGCATCATTTTCCTCACGCTGTTCATCACTCATACTGTTTAATTCGCCTTCTTCATCTAATCTCATTTAGATTCTCCTAACTCTAATGTATCCATAAAAGCGTTTATACGATTCAATTCAACTTGCAAACTCCACAACTCATATTCTTCTTGATTGATCTGTGCATCTTCTTCATTTTGAAAGTCATCTGGTATGTAAAAATCATTGCTCAAAATATATCTCCCCATAATTTGATTTTATAAATTCTTGATATGCAATTTTTGCTTTTTCAATACATTTAAATGATCCAATTTCAGTAACTTTTAAATTAAACATACATCTAACACGCCAATTATTGTTTTGTGGATTCCAAAATACTCCTTTAACACCGCTAGTATTTCTTTTACTTATTCCAACATTTCTATTATTTTCAATTCTAGTAACATTGCGTAAATTGCACCATCTATTGTCATTTCTAACTCTATTTATGTGATCAATTATTTCTGGCATTTCACCTAACATATATAACCATGCTAATCTATGGGCCATATATGGGTGTTTATTAATTGCAATTTGTAAATAACCTCTAGCTAACAAACCGCCAATAACTTCACCTTCTTTTGTTTTGCGAGTAGATATTTTTCTAGTAAAAATTCCAGTTTCAGAATCATAATTAATTTGACGTTTTAATTCTTCTTGAGTTAATAAATTAGCCATGTTATTTACTCCAAGCATCAGTTAAAACGATTGCGGTAACTACACCGAAAAAGAAAGTAATGATTAGTAGTTCCATGATTAAGCCTCTAAAGATTCTTTAACAAGCCAAGCAGCTTGTCTGTTAGTGTCTTGAAATTTCTCAGCCCATTTAGCTACACGAGTAATTTCAGCATCATATAAATCTTTAATGCGACCTAGTTTGTCATCTTCTACATCAAATAGGATTCTGTGGACTTCATCAGATAACAGCTCTGTTTCGTCTATGTAGTCTGAAAGTCTAAGCACATTGAAAGTTAAGAATTGTTCAACAACTTCTTGAAGATCTTTTGGATTGTTTTCTTCAGGCCAGTCTGGATCGTTGATATTGCCTGTAAGTGGGAATGTAGTCATTTTAAATCTCCTGTTATTAAGTTAATTGCTGTCCGACAACTGAATATTAAACCTATTTAAACTTAATGCAAGCATTATTTTAAATAATTTACATTTATTTTAATTTAATTTATAATGGCAACAAAGGAGAACGACATGGAAACAAACTTACAATACGTACAACGCAGGTTATCAGAGCCATCAGTTAATATAGCTGGCCTTAGTAAAGAGTTAGGGATCAGTAGATTTATATTAGATAAGCTGGCACATGGTGGTGATGTCAGGTTTAGCCTAGTGGAAACTATTTATAAACACTTTAAGAATAATGCAGAATAAACGCTTGCAATTAACTAAATAATCAATTACATTAGCTACATTCATGTATGCGCATGACTAACTAGAGGCTCTAGGCTTCTGTTCTTTAGGGTTAAAATCCCACTTGCGCATACAAGGAAGAACAGAGACCTAGAGCTTTTTGCGTTTCTGTTCTACGCTGTATGTTGTCGGGTAACGGCAGGGCATACAGCTAGTATTCCGTACTGTGGGTAGCAATTTAAATACGGATATGGGCAGCGAAGTTAGCACCCTAATTGTGAAAGGCTGACGTGTCATATTGGCTCCAGTAAGCGATATGTAAAGGCATACATCTTAGGATAGCTATGTCTTTTCACCTGTAAGTGATATTAATAACTACAAGGGTTTTAAAGGTTTAAGGGTTTAAGAGTTATTGTTAATAAGAACTTAACTGGTGCAGTCAAAGGATTAAATGAACTGGGTTAAATTAGATAACTACTGTATTAAATGTGGAGAGTTCTTAATAGCTAAATACATAACTCCTAATGGTGAGAGGTTTGGATTAAGCCACCATAACAAATCATTTGGTTACTTTGACACAGCACTTAAAGCTAAAGCCAAAGCATTAGAAATAAACAATGCTAAATAAACAGTTTAATACTGAGTTACATGAGCATTATGATGAGATTGGTAGATTAAGAGCTTATAAGTTATTTAAACAGCTCTATGGGATTGAGTTAATAGATAACCCTGATGAGTACGCAGTTGATTTAATAGCGATAAAGAATAATAAGATTGTAGGTTATGTTGAAGTAGAAGTTAGAGAGGCATGGGATGGTGTGTTTTTATATGACACATTAAACATACCCAGTAGAAAGAAAAAATTACTTACAAATAACTTACCTACGGCTTTAGTAGCGTTTAATAAACAAGGTTCATTTTGTTTTATATGTAAAGACACAGTAGTTCTAGCTTCACCATTGATAGAGGTAAAGAATAAATACATACCTAATGGTGAGTTTTTTTATAAAGTACCTGTGGATAAAATAAGGCTAATCACATTATGATAAATAACTTTTACCTAAGCCCTGCTAACTTACCTAATTTAATTAAAAAGTTAAGCGAGCTAGACCTTTCATTGGGTTATGTAGTGTCTGCCAAGCTAAGAAAGATAAATCGTACTGGCCAACAAAATGACTTTTATTGGAAGTTTATAGATGAGTTTGGTAAACACTTTGGCTACGATAAAGACTTTACTCACGATCTACTAAGGTTTAAATACTTATATAAAATTGTAGATTTTGATGGTGTAGAGGCTAAACAGTTACTTTCAACTACTAAGCTAACTACAAAACAAATGGGTGAGTACCTAGATAACTGTATGCGTTACGCAGCCGAGAATGGGTTTTACTTTGATGATAATTAAAAATATTAAAACTAAGTTATGCAGAGTATGTCGTGTAAAATACACACCTTGTAGACCTTTACAGTCTGTATGCTCTGCTGAATGTGCTTATAAATACTCCAAAACGATCAGGGTGAAGGCAGAACGCAAGGAAACTAAAGAGCTGAAGGTCAAGCTCAAGACAAAAGCCGAGTGGCTTAAAGAAGCTCAGGCGATATTTAACCAATTTATACGATTAAGAGATAAAGATGCCCCATGTATTTCATGCCAGCGATTTCATACCGGTCAATACCATGCAGGGCATTATAAAACCACAGGTTCACACCCAGAGTTACGGTTTAACGAATTTAACGTACATAAACAATGCGCTCCTTGCAACAATCATCTCTCAGGCAACATCATCAACTACAGGCTCAATTTGGTTAAAAAGATTGGACTTGATGAAGTAGAATGGTTAGAAGGTAATCACACACCTAGTAAATATTCTATTGATGATATAAAAGCATTAAAAGTATTATATAAGCAAAAAATTAAAGCACTTGACACAAATCATAGTTAAACTACAATCTAAGAACTGCATTTTGCAGACTTTTTAGCTAAAAGGATTAAAGATGGCAAACCCAAACAGTACTGCTGGTATTCCAGCAAAAGGCGTAGTAGTTCCTAAAGGTGCAAGCAAGGCAGATATGTCAGGCGAGCGTAAAGGTAAAATTGTTGGTGGTGTAGCAGAAGGTAAAGAAGATGCTATTGGTGCAGATCATCAATTTAATACTGGTAAAACTGCTGGAACTTGTTATGCTCACTCACGTACAGCATACGCAAAAGAAGATAAATCAGAGAAATAGTAATACGAGAACACTACAAGGCTTAAACTTGTAGGCTCTCTAACCACTACATTTAATCGGAGAAAACGAGTGGCTGAACAGAATCATACAAACAACTGCAATTCTTGTAAATTTTTTTCTTTTGGGGATCAAATGGGCAGTTGTAAACGCTATCCTGAAACTAAGAATAAATCACCTAACGACTGGTGCGGTGAGTATGTGTTGAAAAACATCATGTACGAATCAATCATTAACCAATTAGTAGTTAATTTTGGTGAAACTGAGCCAACACCTAAAAAGCGTGGAAGGCCTGCCAAATGCAAATAAAACCCATGCACGACAAAATCGTGGTCAAGCCTGATGTAAGAGAACTATCTAGCGTTATCTATGTTGATAATAAAGAAGTAGAAAACATGGGCTTAGTAGTAGCAGTAGGACCAGGTAAGAAACTTCCTAATGGTCGCAGAGAAGCTATGCCAATTGAAGTAGGTGCAAGAATCAGATTTGGCACTATGAATGATGATAAAGGCGAAGAATATTTAAAATACTTTCCTTACACCGAAGATGGTGTTAAGTATCTAGTAATGAGCTGGCAGGACGTGTGCTTTATAAACGAATAGGAGTTAATCATGCCTTTAAAGAAATCTAAAAGTGATAAAGCGTTTAAATCTAATATCAAGACTGAGATAGCAGCAGGCAAGCCAACTAAACAGGCAGTCGCTATTGCATACTCAGTAAAGAAAGAATCAACTAAGAAAGGTAAAAAATAATGGCTATTCATTTAGAGTTAGAAATTGCAGAAGTAGAAGCTGTACTAAAGAATCTATCAGGTGTTGCGTATGCTGAAGTAGCTCAATTAATTGCTAAGATACATACACAAGCATTACCACAAGCACAAGCTCAACAACCAGTAGCTGATGCAATAGTAGAAGCTGAACCTGTAGATGAAGTTACAGAAGAATAAGTAATACTTATCAATATGTCAGATACGATACAAAACGATAATGCAAACAAAGACATAAAGTCTGATATAGATCAATCACGTTCTGAGAAGATGCAAGGCAATCAAAACAGTAAGAAAGGCAGACTATTTCACGATCAATTACGCAAAGTGCTTATACAAGATGATGCGTTAAAGCTAAGACTAATTGCTACTAAGTTAGTTGAAGCAGCAGAAGATGGCGAAGCATGGGCAGTAAGAGAAGTCATTGATCGTATAGACGGCAAAGCTATTCAAGCTACTGAGATTAGTGGTCCAGAAGGTGCAGAGCTTGTTAAAGGCATTGGTATTATATTTGTAGATGGTCATGCAAATAACGAGGGATAATAACGGCATTGTCTGGCCACAGTTTCCATCTAAGTTAAAGTGTCTGTTTGAACCTAAGAAAAGCAGATACAGAGTTTTATATGGTGGTCGTGGTGCAGGTAAATCTCACTCAGTAGCACGAGCTTTACTGTGTATGGGTATTAGAGATACATTACGCATACTTTGTTGTCGTGAGTTTATGACTTCAATGAAAGATTCTGTACACAAGTTGTTAGTAGATCAAATCTATGACATGGGCATTGAGGCTCATTACGAGATAACGCAATCATCTATACGTGGCTTGAATGGTACTGAGTTTATCTTTGCAGGTATCAAGAATAATATTAACGGCCTTAAATCCATAGAGGGAATAGATTATTGTTGGGTAGAAGAGGCAAATAACGTTACTCAAACTAGCTTTGATGTACTTATACCTACAATCCGTAAGAATGACAGCGAGATATGGATAACATTTAATCCTGAGTTACCTTCTGACTATACATACAAACGCTTTGTCATTGACCCACCTACTAATGCAGTAGTACAAAAAGTAAATTGGAATGACAATCCTTGGTTCCCCGAAGTATTAGACTTAGAAAGACAATCATTACGCACTAGGGATTTTGAAGCATATCAAAACGTGTGGGAAGGCTTTACACGAAGCACGATTGATGGAGCTGTATTTTCTAAAGAGATGCAACGAGCCGAACAAGATAATCGTATATGTAATGTGCCTTATGATGCAGTCAAGCCGGTTATTGCTGTGTTTGATATTGGTTGGGCTGATAGTACAGCTATTTGGTTTGTACAGTTCATAGGTATGGAAACAAGACTAATACGTTATTACGAAACTAATCAGACTACTATCAGCGAGATACTAGCTAAGATGCAGACCTTTGGTTATGTATATGACACACTCTATCTACCGCATGATGCTCAAAATCGCACTATCTCATCTAATGGTCGTAGCTTAGAAGAAATAGTTAGAGCAAGCGGTTATAATGTTAGAATTATTGAACGTACACCTATTAGTGATTCTATCAATGCTGCAAGAACTATATTTAGTTCATGTTACTTTGATAAAACACACACAGTTGCTGGCTTAGACTGTTTACGTCATTACAGATATGATGTTGATCCTGATACTAAGATGTTTAGTAAGAATCCATTACAAGACCAATACAGCCACGGAGCAGATGCTTTTAGGTATATTGGCTTAATGATACAAGAGAAGAAAGTTGTCAAGCGTACACAAGTGAATTATGAAGTATCATCATGGATGAGTTAGAATAAACAAAACCCTACTTATTATTCAGATAAATAGGGTTTCTATCAATTAACTAATGGGGTAGATAAATGAATAAAGATATTTTACACGAATTATTTGAATATAGAGATGGTAAGTTATATAACAAATATACTAGAAGCCATAAATCTTTAATTAATGAAGAAGCTGGTAGCATAACTAGCTATGGTTATAGAAGCGTAATGTTTAATAATAAGAATATTAAAACACATAGAATTATATATATGATGTTTAATGACACATTACCAAAAGAAATAGATCATATAGATGGAAATAGATTAAATAATAATATTGATAATCTTAGAGCAGTAACAAGTTGTCAAAACAAATGTAATGCTAAATTAAGAGCTGATAGTAAATCAGGAATTAAAGGCATAAGTTGGAGTAAAACAAATAAGAAATGGCACGCTTATTTGAATATAAACAACAAAAGAAAAAATATAGGTTTTTTTAAAGATATATTTGAAGCTGAAAAACAAGTAATATATTACAGACAGCTTTATCATGGCGAATTTGCCAACAATGGGTAAGGGTTTATATGGCTATAAATGATGATGGTAATGGTGGCATTTACTCAAACGAGTATGCAGATGAAGATAATACTGGCATCATTGATGAAGCCAAAGAATATTTACGTTTCTGCTCTGATGCTGATTCAAACAATAGAGTAGAGGCTTTAGACGATCTAAAGTTTGCTGGTGGCGATCAATGGCCAGTAGAAATACAAAACTCACGTTTACTTGAATCACGCCCTTATCTTACTATCAATAAGATTGATGCCTATTGCCGTCAGATAGAGAACCAACAAAGACAACAACGCCCTCGCATGAAAGCGCATGGCATGAATGATGAATCAGACGAAAAGATTGCTGACATCATTACAGGTATATGCCGACACATTGAAAATCAATCTGATGCTGATGCTGCTTACGATAACGCTTTTTCTTTTGCTGTTCGTATGGGTTGGGGATATTGGCGAGTAATACATGACTTCCCTAGTCCTGATAGCTTTGACCAAGAAATCTACATTAAGCGTATTGAAAACGCTTTTATGGTTTACTTTGACCCTAACTCTAATGAGCCTGATGGTTCTGATGCTGAGAAGTGTCTAGTTACTGAAGTAATTAGTAAAGAATCATTCCGTAAAATGTACCCTGGTGCTGATGATGGTGGTGGCTTTACCCCTCGTGGTACTGGTGATAGTCAATCAGAATGGGTTACTAAAGAAAATATACGTATTGCTGAGTATTTTTATACTGAATATACTAAAAGCAAACTATTATTGTTATCAGACGGCACAACTTGTTACAAAGATGAGAAGCCTAAAGAAACTATCTTACAAGATGCAGGTATCTATGTAGTTTCAGAACGTGAAACAGTTAAAAAGCAAATTAAATGGGTCAAGCTAACAGGTATGCAAATACTTGAACAACAAGATTGGCCAGGTAAGTTTATTCCTATTGTGCCTGTATATGGACAACAGTTAATCGTAGATAGTAAGAAGAAACGCTTTGGCTTAACACGTATGGCTAAAGACCCACAACGTATGTATAACTTCTGGTCAACAGCTCTGACTGAATCAGTCGCACTAGCACCTAAAGCTAAATACTTACTTGCAGAGGGTCAAGATGAAGGCCACGAGATGGAGTGGAATTTAGCTAACGTAAAATCTATGCCTGTCTTACGCTATAAACAAACTGATTCTGAAGGCAGAATGGCACCAGTTCCTACAAGGATTCAACCAGAACCACCACCAGCAGGCATGGTAACGGCTCTACAAGGTTTAAATTCTGATTTAATGGCAGTAATAGGGATATATGACCCTAGTCAGCTACCGAACGGCAATCAATCAGGCAAAGCTCTGAATGGTATGCAACAACAGACTGACATGACTAACTTTCACTACTATGACAATTTGACTAGATCAATTCGTCAAACAGGTAGAATCATCTTAGATTTAATACCACACATTTACGATAAACAACGCATTATGCGTATTATTGGTGCTGATGGTAAAGGCGAGCTTGTTACAATTAATGAGCAAGGTCAAGATGAGCAAGGTGTTGATAAGGTATTAAATGATGTAACAGTAGGTCAATACGATATTGTGATGGAAACTGGCCCAGGCTACTCATCTAAGCGCCAAGAAGCTGTTGATAGCATGATGAGTTTATTACAAGCTGATCCTGGTCTAATGCAACAAGCAGGTGATTTAATATTCCGTAACATGGACTTCCCTGGTGCTGATATTGTTGCAGACAGACTTGCGGCAGCTAACCCATTAGCGCAAATAGATGAGAAGTCTAATATCCCACCACAAGTACAAATGCAATTAGCGCAATCACAACAAACTATTCAACAGTTACAACAACAGATTCAACAGATGACTATGGATATTCAGTATGGTGCTAGTGTTAAAGAGCAACAAGATAAAGCTATGCTACAGAAAACACAGATGGAAATTGCTGCTAGAGTACACGATACACAAATGCGTACAGATACTACAGCGCACGATACAATTATTAAAACAGAAACACAGAAAGAAATTGAAACAATGAAAGCACAACTAGCCCTCTTACTTGCACAGATAGACGTAAGAGGTTTACATGAAGCAGAAGCCGAAGCAGTAGAGAGGGGTATTTAAAATGGCTAGAGAAATAGTTACATCTGAAAACCGTAAAGAATATATGGAGAAAAAATTAGGAACTCCTATGTCGGAACGTGAAGCACCTGTTCATATGGGTAATTGGATGAAAAAGTATAAAGAAAATGAAGATAAAAACTTTCATACTGAAAATGTAGTTAGAGTAGCTAATCTAGCTGGTCATGTTCCTCATCACGAAGAAGCATTAGGTATTTTAAAAAGACATAATGAATCTGACACAGGAATATCTCAAAAAGATTATAAAAGACGTAATGAAATTGATAAAGAACTTTATCCACACGTAGAAGCTATGCACAAAGAATGGTTAAAATCTAACAAATAACTAAACATAACTAATCGGAGAATATTATGGCAGTCGTAACTAGCAGTAATATAGCAGAATGGAAAGCAAACGAGATGGCAAGACGTAATGGTCAGCCAGCACCTAAGAAAGCTAACCCTTATGCTGATTTAAGCCGTGATGAGTTAAAAGCTCATAAAGCACAGATTAAAGAAGTATTAAAAGAAACAAAGGCACCTAAAGCACCAAAAGAATAATTGACACACAATTTTAAATAGTTTATATAGTAATTTCATAGGAGCTTGAGCAATCATGGCCGAGAAAGAAGCAAGTAATGTAGTAACAAGTGAAACAGCGCACACCTTTTATGCAGAAAGATTAGGTTTAGCTGATGAGCCAATAGATGTTGAGTTTGAAACTGTAAAGAAAGAATCAGACAAAACTAAAGGCAACAAGCAGAGTGAACCCGAAGCAGAGGCAGAAGCTAATACGGAACAGACTACTGAAAAGCGGTCAGAAAAGCTAAATAAAAGATTTGATAAAGTAACGCAACGAGCTAAAGAAGCAGAAGCTCGTAATGTTGAATTAAAGAATCGTCTTAAAGAGTATGAAGCAAAGGCAACACCACAACAAGAACCTGTAAAGGCCACTATTGAGGGTAAGCCACAAGCAAGCCAGTTTAATGATGCTTTTGAATATGCAGAAGCTTTAGCTGAGTGGAGTGCTGAAAATGCTTTAAAGCAAAGAGATGCAGAAGAAGTACAGCGTAAAGCTAGGAAAGCTCAGGATAAGGTTTTAAATAACTGGAATGAGAAGATTGCTAAAGCTAAGACTTCAATGCCTGATTTTGACAGAATGGTGCAATCAAGTACAACAGTCGTAAGTGACGAAATACGAGATAGCATTTTAGAAAGTGATGTAGGCCCTCAACTCCTATACTTTCTAGCTTCAGATGAAAACTTTGCTAAGAAACTAACTGAAATGCCGTTAGTTAAAGCTCTAAGAGAAATAGGCCGACTGGAAGCACGTTTTGAGCAAGAGGATAAACCGAAAGCCAAAGCTAACAAAGAATCTGTTTCAAGAAGTACAGCACCTAGTCCTATTAGACCGCTTACAGGTGGCAAGATTGGTAATGATGTTTTGATTGACACCAATGGTGAATTTCAAGGTTCTTATGCCCAATGGAAAGCCGCACGGCAAGCTAATAAGATTAGATAAAACCTAATTTTTTTGGAGAAATAATCATGGCTAATACCTTATTAACCATCTCAAAAATCACTAACGAAGCGTTAATGGTTTTAGAGAATGAACTAACATTTACATCAGAAGTAGATCGTAACTATGATGACCAGTTTGCAGTAGTTGGTGCTAAAATTGGCGCAACAGTAAACGTACGTAGACCAGGTCGTTTTATTGGTACTACTGGTCCAGCTTTAAACGTAGAAGATTTAAACGAAACTTCAGTACCTGTAACACTTTCTACACAGTTCCACGTAGATACACAATTTACAACACAAGACTTAGCTCTTTCACTAGATATGTTCTCTGATCGTATCTTGAAACCAGCAGTCGCAGCTATTGCCAATAAGATTGACTATGACGGCACAACAACTGCTGCATTAAACACAGCAAACATTGTTGGTACAGCAGGTACACCACCTACTGGTCTATTTACATACTTATCAGCTCAAGCGTATCTTGATTCTGAAGGCGCACCACGTGATGGCCGTCGCTCATGTATCGTAGAGCCATTTACTTCAGCTACTATTGTTGATAGCTTAAAAGGTCTATTTGTACCTACTGCTGAAATTTCAGCTCAGTACACTAAAGGCTTAATGGGTCGTGATTCAGGTGGTATGAACTGGAAGCTAGATCAAAATATTGTATCTCAAACTTTTGGTAACTTCTCATCATCTACAGTAACAGCTTCAGTAGCTACTACAACTGCAACTGGCTTCTTAACTTCAGGTTGGGCTTCTTCATCTACTATTACATTGACTGCTGCTAATACTGGTACAATCAATCTAAATGCTGGTGATACATTCCAAATTGCTGGTGTTTATGCAGTCAATCCGCAAAATCGTCAAGCATACGGCACTAACAAATTACGTTCATTCGTAGTTAAATCTGCTGTATCAGTAGCTTCAGGTTCTAGCGTTTCAGTAATTGTTTCACCTGCTGTTATCTCTGGTGGTCAATTCCAAAACGTTTCAATCCCTGCACCTGCTGCTTCTGCTGCTGTTTCATTCTTTGCTTCACAATACAATGCAAGTGGTAGCGGTATCGTTTCACCACAAAACATTGTGATGCACCGTAATGCTTTCACAATCGCTATGGCTGACTTAGAGCTTCCAGAGGGTGTACACTTTGCTGGTCGTGCTTCTGATAAAGAAATCGGTTTATCAATGCGTGTAGTTCGTCAATACACCATTAATAACGATTCTATCCCTACTCGTGTTGATGTCTTATACGGCTGGGCACCTCTTTACCCAGAACTAGCTTGCCGTGTTGCAGCTTAATTTAACGATTAAAGGAAAATATCATGGCTAATCCAGGACCAGCAGTAACCACCTCGGCTCACCCAAGTAATGTAACAACTAATCAGACACAACGATTATTGGGTGTACTTAAAGGTGTAAACGTAAATGCAGCATCAGGAAGTTTCTTCCCTTTGCCTATTATTAACTCTACAACTTACCAACCTAACTTATTAGTAGTTACTAACTCTAATAACGCAGGTGCAGCTACAGGTACTTTAACTAGTTTAGTTTTAGGTATTACTACAACAGGTAACGGTACACCAACTTCATTGTTTGGTGCTATTACTGCTTCACAGTTAGCTACAGTTCTTGGTGTAAGCCAAGTGGCAGCTTCTGCGGTAGTAACGTCTTATAACCAACAAGCGTTATTTGTCAATATTGCAACTACTACTGCGGTAGTAGGTACTGTTGATGTTTACGTGTACGGTTACGACTTTAGTTAATACTAAGTAATGCAAAGAAAAAAGACATACTCAAAAGGTGTGTCTTTTTTTATTTAATCATCTATAATTGACGTACCTTATTAAAGGAAATTATCATGCCATCTACCACTATTGCTCGTGGAAATGCTATTAGCACTTTCTATATTGCACCATCTTTAACACCTGTTTCTGTATTGACTGTTGTTAGCCCTGCTCAAACATTTAACATACCTGGTTTATTAACTACTGACATTATTAATGTTATCGGTTTAAATGGTACTCAAGTATCAGGTATTATTATTGCTGAAGCTGATTGTTTAACTAATGGTGTACTAACCATTCAATTTGGTAATATCACAGCAGGTACACTTACTCCTACTGCTGGTGTATATACAATTCAAATTGTACGTGCAGAAGGCGCTTTGCCTGTAACTGCTGTATAAGGGGAATAATCATGGCTTATAACTCAGCTTTTTCACCTTTTGGTCCTACGTATTTAGTAGGGAGTTTGGCTGCTGTTCAAGTGAAATCATCTAATAACGTGTACCCTACTGGTTATCGTTTTGTTAATATCACTTCAAGTTTAATCAGAGTATCTTGGCAACCTCAAGAGCCTTTTGATGCAACTTCTACACCTGTAGTTACAGCCCCTGCTTTAACAGTTCCGTCAGCTAATACAATTGCTATTCCTGCAAATGGTGTAGCTGTATTAGCTAGTATTCCACCTAATGCTTGGTTTTTATCTAGTGCAGCTTCTAGTGTAGAGATCACGCCAGGAGAAGGACTAAACTAATGGCTAATACTAATCAAGTAGCTTCAACAGTAACAACGCAAATTGTACCTGTACAAGGCTTGTTTAATGGCGGTGGTGCTTGTACTGCTTTTGTAGGCCCAGGTGGCGTATTATTTTATGCACCTACTACAACATCAACTACAAACATTTACGCAACTAATCAGCTTGGTTATTCTACAACTGCTTTTTCATCAACAACACAAACAGGCAACAAAGCTTCTACAGTAGTAAGTAATACTTCAGCAGGGCAAATTACAATGAGTAGCGCACAACTAGCACCTAACGCTAGTGTTGCATTTACTGTAACTTGTGCTTCTTGTACTCAGTATGATACTGTAATGGTTAGTATTGCTTCAAGTGGCACTTTATATGCTTACTTAATTGGTGTTGTAGCAGTAGCGAATGGTTCTTTTGCATTAAATCTTAAAAATGTATCTAATAACGCATATAGCGAAGCATTAGTTGTTAATTATGCTATTTTACACATAGCTTAAAGGAATATTATGGCTGCCCCTAGCTCAACAATAGATCAAAATCTACTACCAGTTCAAGCATACTTTGATGTACAAGGTAAATTTCAAACTTTTATTGGTCAAGGGCAGCCATTTTTTGCTACATTAAATCCTAGTCAATCAGGGTTAAATATTACAAATAGTACGATTAACAGTACTACTATTGGTGCTATTACACCTTCTAGTGCTGTATTTACTAGCATGGGTACAACTTCAGGTACAGTTACTACAATACCTGTTGGCAGTTACGATTTAGCGAATAAATTATATGTAGATACTGTTGCAGTAGGTATTAGTTGGAAAGCACCAGTAACGGCAGCCACTTTGACTAATATTACATTGTCAGGTACACAGACAGTAGATAGTGTTGTATTAGTTGCAGGTAATACAGTTTTAGTTAAAGATCAAACAGACAATACAAAGAATGGTATTTATCAAGTAAATGCAGGTGCTTGGACTTATGCAACTGGTTCAACAACATGGGCTTCTTATGTTAGCGCAATTGTATTTGTTGAATATGGTAGTCAAACTGGTAGTGCTTGGTATTGTTTAGCGCAACCAGGTGGTACTTTAGGTACTACAGCAATGCCGTGGAGCAACTTTAGTTCTTCTGCTTCTTATACAGCAGGCACAGGATTAACTTTAACAGGCTTTCAATTTAGTATTACACCTGTAGGCACAGCAGGTATTTATGGTTCTGCATCAAGCGTACCTGTATTAACAACTAATGCAAGTGGTCAAGTATCTAGTGTTACTAACACTTCTATTGCTATTGCAGGCTCACAAATTACTAGCGGTACAATAGGTTCAAGTTACTTAACAGGCTCATATACAGGAATTACAGGTGTAGGCACTTTAACAGCAGGTACATGGAACGCATCAACAATTGGTGTTGTCTACGGTGGTACTGGTGCTACAACGCTTACAGGCTACTTATTAGGTAATGGTACAGGTGCTGTTACAGCTTCAGCTACAATCCCTACTACTGCATTAAGTGGTACAGTTACTAATGCTCAGTTAGCCAATAGCACTATTTCAGGTGTAGCTTTAGGTAGTAACTTATTTAACTTAACAGCAGGTACAGCTATTACATTTAATAGTGGTACAACTTATAACGGCTCAACTGCTATTACAATTAATGCAACAGTACCTGCTCAAGTTTATCCTGGTGCTGGTATTGCAAATTCTAACGGTACAGCATGGGGTACATCATATACAACGACAGGTAGCGGTACTGTAGTAGCTTTAGCCACTAGCCCTGTATTTGTTACCCCTACTTTAGGTGCAGCTTCAGCAACTAGCGTTACATCTGGCACTTTAATAGCTAATGCTTCTACGACAGCATCATCAAGTGTAGGTGCAATTTCATACGGCACTTTAAGTTATGCAGATGTAAATCATATTGCTACTTATCAAACTTCTGTTAATAGTTATATACAAACAGAAATACAAAATACTAATGCAGGGGCTTCAGCTTCAGCAGATTATATTGTTGCTAATAACAATACGACTTCAACTACATACTATGGTGATTTTGGTATGAACAGTAGTGGCTGGGTAGGCTCTGGAGCATTTAATACTGCTAACATGGTATATCTGACTGCAACAACAGGTGATCTAGCCATAGGGACTACTACAGCTAATGCAGTTCACTTTGTAACTAATGGTAGTGCTTCAGATAATGCAACAATTAGTAGTGCAGGTGTATGGACTTTTGCTAATACGATTGTAGGTTCAGTTAATGGTAATGCTGCAACTGCTACAACAGCGACTACTGCAACTACAGCGACTAACGCAACTAATACAGCAATAACAGACGATACAACTACTGCGACTACTTGTTATCCTAACTGGACATCAAGTTCAAGTGGTAACTTGCCACAAAAAACTACATCTACTAGATTAACTTTTGTACCCTCTACAGGTATATTAACTGCTACAGGTTATGCAGCATCAACTGTAACTTCACCTATTGTAAAAAGTGCAACAACACTACAACTACAAACTAACGGTACTACAACCGCAATTACTATTGATGCTAGTCAGAATGTGGGGATTGGTACTGATACGCCTAGTAAAAAGTTTGAGGTGTATGCCTCTGCAAATAATTTGCAAATTGAATCAATCGTAAGAAACGACCAAGCTGGTTCAGGTGTAGCGGCTATTGGTTTCAATGTTTCGTCTAGTGCGTCATCCGAAACAACATCCACCAAAGCTGGTATTGGTCTTGTTCGTAGTAACTCCTACGGAGTTGGCTCACTTTGCTTTTATAACAATGCAACAACGTCTGTTGGTGATTTTACGACTGCTGACGAACGTATGCGTATTGCTTCTAGTGGTATTGTTACTATGTCTGCTTATGGTGCAGGGGCAGCTACATTTTCAGCAGCAGGGGTTATTAGCTCTGTTTCAGATGAAACTTGGAAAATAAAAGACGGGATTCCTAATAATCCAGATGCTATGCTTCAAAAATTAGAACCAGGATATTGGTTTTATAATGAAGAAAAAGCACCTATATTTGGTAAAGATAGACAATTAGGGTTTTATGCCCAAAATGTTAATCAAGCGATTGGTATAGAAGCAGCCCCTATACCTGAAACATATACTGAACTTGATGAAAATAATACTGAAGTTATTAAATATAAACCTTGGGGTTATTATGATAGATCAGTTTTAGCAGTTGTAGTTATGTCTTTACAAAAAGCATTAACTACAATTCAAGAACAACAATCCCTTATCACTACATTACAAACTCAAATCACAGCATTAAACGCAAAGGTAGGGATTTAATATGTATAGTGATGAAGTATATATATGGAATGAAGTTATTTTAAATTGGGTTAAAGTTTAATGACTACATATATATGGAAAATATTAGAAGTAACTTCAATTGATGAAGTGCTTACTCATGTAAGTTATCGTATAACAGCAAACGATACTATTAACTCTGTAATATCAGAAGGCAACTACTTCTTTAATGAAAAACAAATTAATATTCCATTCGCAGATTTAAAAGAATCAAACATTACTCAATGGATTGATAATGAAACTACAATTGATGGTATATCTAAGATAAAATCAAACTTAGACAATCAATTAGCTATATTAAATACTAGCAGTAAAAAAGATTTACCTTGGTTAGCTGACACTTATACAGTTACATTTTAAGGATTTATTATGACTATGCCAATTGACATTATCTCACGAGCATTAAAAGACATTGGTGCTTTAGAAGCTGGCGAAACTCCAACACCTGAAGCTACGCAAGATGCTTTTGATATGCTGAATGATTTAGTAGATCAATGGTCTAATGAAGATATGATGGTATATAACACGACTGAAATTATCTTCCCTGTAATTGCAGGTCAAACACAATACACAATTGGACCTACACCATCTACTGCTAACTTTATTGGTTCAGTCTTTACAGGTTCAATTACAGGTAATATTCTGACAGTAACAGGTATTACAAGTGGCGCAATAGCACAAGGTCAAACGCTTAAAGGTACTAACATTACAGCAGGCACTAAGATAGTTCAATTCTTAACAGGTGCAGGTGGTAACGTAAATGAAATCGGTACATACGAATTAAACATTACTTATGATTCACCAGTAGCTTCACAATCAATTACAGCGTATTACCAGAAGCCTTTATACATTGACCAAGCATACGTAAGGGTAAACACTCAAAGTAACGGCCAACCTGTTTTAAATGGTGGTTTAGATTATCAAGTAAGTATATTAGCTTTAGAAAATTACAATCAAATTGGCTTAAAGACACTTAATGGCCCTTGGCCTAAAGCACTTTATTACAATCCTAATGCTGTAACAGGTAATGTATTTGTATGGCCAAACCCTGCTCAAGGTGAAATGCACATATTCTCAAGTACAATCTTTAGTAACTATACTAATTTGTATGATGAGATTGCTTTGCCACAAGGTTACTCAATGGCATTAAGATGGAATCTAGCAGAACGATTAATGCCTATGTATGGCAAAGCATCTCAAATACAAATAGGCATGATTAATCAATATGCACAAGAATCTAAATCTACAATCAAACGTAATAATATGAAGCCTATTGCTTCTGCTAGTTATCCTAGCTCAATGCTAGTCAGTAGAGCTAAAGATGCAGGGTGGATTTTGAGTGGGGGCTTCTTCAGTTGACATATTCCGCTAATTTATGTATAATGATGTTTCATTCAACTATTAAGGAAATATCATGTTTACAAAAGAAGAAGCGATTGCAAGGAAAAAAGCTAGAGATAAAGCAGTTTATGCAAGAAAAGTAGGAAGGCCTGTAGGAAAATATGCAAATACTCCTGAAACATTATGGAGTAAAGTAGATAAACGTGGAGAAAATGATTGTTGGAATTGGTTGAAATATATCAATCAAGATGGTTATGGAAGAACATGGATAAATGACAAAGGTTATTATGCACACCGAGTTATTTATAATTTAGTTTATCCAAATACCATTACGTTAAATGCGCCAAAATCAAGTGATGACATAGGTTTTTTGCTTCATACTTGTGATAATCCTAAATGTTGCAATCCTAAACATTTATTTATCGGAACGCATATGGATAATATGTTGGATAAAGTTGCTAAAAATAGACAAAAAAGATTTCCAACTGATACAGGTCCTAGATGTAAGTTATCAATGTCACAAGCACGTGAAGCTCGTGCATTAAAAAAAACAGGAATGACAATTTCTCAATTAATGCAAAAATTTAATTTAAGTAGAGCAAGTATGAAAACTTTAATACGTGGTGATTCTTATAAGGAAAGTGATTAAATGGCTGATTTTGGATTTGTAGGACCAAGTTATGAAGCACCTAGTATCTATCAAGATGCTCAGGAGTGTATTAACTGGCGCCCTGAAATTGATCCATTAAAATCACCTGCTAGTGCTACTTCAGCAGCAAGCAGAGGTATTGTAGCTTTATACCCAACACCAGGATTAACTTCACAAATTGTATTACAGAATAAAGCTGAAGTTAGAGGTTTAAGAACAGTATCAGGTGGCACTTATTTAGTAGCAGTATGTGGTCAATATGTTTATGTAATGACTTCAAACTTTGTGCCTACGTTAGTTGGTACGTTAAATAGCAGTACAGGTATTGTAGGTATTTCAGATAATGGATTAAATGTTTATATAGTTGATGGGTCTTACAGATATACATGGCGCATATCAAATCCTTCTAGTGCTCTATTTATAGGCTCAATTACAGGGACTACTTTAACAGTTACTTTATTAAAAAGTGGCAGTATAGGTATTAATCAAAGTTTATTTGGCGTAGGTTTAACTGCTGAAACTGTTATTACAGCTTTAGGTACAGGTACAGGTGGTGTTGGTACTTATACAGTCAATATATCTCAAACAGAGCCGTCAGAAGTAATGAATAGTGCTGCTGTAGCTGCAACGCTAACAGGTTCAATTTCAGGCACTACACTTACAGTAACAGCAGTAACAGGTACTTTATATACTGGACAGACTATACAAGGTGTTGGTGTAACGGCAGGNACGATTATTACTACATTAGGTAGTGGCACAGTTCTTAGTCAAACAATTACTGCTGGTGGCACAGGTTATGCAGTCAATGATGTTATTACAGTATTGGGTGGTATTTACGGCACAACACCTGCTACTTATGTAGTAAGCACAGTATCAGCAGGAGTAGTAACAGGTTTAACTCAAACTAATGCAGGTGCTTATACTTCATTACCTACTAACCCTGTTTCAACTTCATGTAGTGGTGCTGGCACAGGTCTTACTTTAACGCTTACTTTTGGTACAGGGTCAGGTGGTACAGGTAATTATGTAGTAAGTGCTTCACAAACTGTAAGCTCTGAGAGTTTATACGCACTTAACTTTAGCGTATTACCTAGTACAGATGGTGCGTTTAGCGGTGCTACTTCAGTAGATATTGTTGATAACTATTTTGTTTATAATAAACCTGGTACTCAACAATGGGGAGCCACTAGCCCTTTATCACCTATTAGCCCTGCATTAAGTTTTTCATCTAAAGATGGCGCACCTGATAATCTTGTTTCACTTATTGTAGATCATAGAGAAGTTTATTTATTAGGTGAGGCTTCGTCAGAAGTTTGGGTAGATGTAGGTACATTCCCTTTTGCGTTTCAACGCATACCTGGTACTTCTACTCAACATGGTATTGCTGCTAAGTTCTCATTAGCTCGTTTAGGTAACTCTTTTGCTTACTTATCACGTAATAATCGTGGGCAGTCTGAAATTATGCAAATGAATGGTTATATACCTCAACGCATATCAACTCATGCTGTAGAAAATACTTTAGTTAATCAATACGTAGATGATGCAATTGCTTGGACATATCAGCTTGAGGGTCATGAGTGCTATGTAATAAGTTTTCCTACAATTGATATTACTTGGGTATATGATATTACAACAGGTATGTGGCATAAATGGTTAGCGACTAATATAACTACAGGTCAATATACACGACATACAGGTAATTGTAGTGCGGTGTTTCAAGGTAAAGTATTAGTAGGCGATATTGATGACGGCAATATTTATACATTAGACCCTGATAATTATACTGATGATGGTGTAGAAATAAGAAGATTAAGAAGATGCCCACATTTAGTTACAGACTTACAACGTCAATACTTTGATGAATTACAAATACAGTTTCAACCTGGTGTTGGTAACTCTACAGACCCAGGCTTTAGCCCACAAGCTATGCTTAGATGGTCTAATGATGGTGGTAGTACATGGTCAAACGAACATTGGACAACAATCGGTCAAATAGGTGCTTATAAGAACAGAGCTATATGGCGCAGACTAGGTTGGGCACGAGATAGAGTATTTGAAGTAGTGGTAACTGACCCAGTTAAAGCAGTTATTATTTCAGCTAATCTTAAGGCTTCAGAGGGCGAATCATAATGGCTAATGGAATTTACGGAACAAGTCAGACTAATCCTTACCCACAAACTGAGTTTTTAGATACTCAGACTAAAAGGCCTTCTCGTGCTTGGCAACAGTTTTTACTTAACTTGTTAAACTTTACAAGCGCACCTACAGCAACAACAGGTACAGCTAATCTACCTGCAAAACCTGTAGGCTTTATTAATATATCAGTAGCAGGTAAACCTTATAAGGTGCCGTACTATAATCAATGATTAATAGAGCTATTACTTTAATTTATAATTCTGTTAAAGATAGAGTAGATTTAACATTAGAGCAATTTGCTGAAGCATTAAAAGATTGGACCTTTGTAGAGTTAGAGCATGACGGCAAGTTATATGGTGTAGTAATGATAAAAGATAACGAGCTTCATGTTAGCTTTGATGGTGTACCTAAGTTTAGTATTAGAAAACACATTAAAGAAACGATAGGCAAAGTAATAGAAAAGTACGGCTATGCAGTAACAGTAGTTACTAAAGGTAATGAAAAAGGGTTAAACTTTTGCAAACGCTTTGGTTTTGTTGTAGTAAATGAAGATCAGAGTAATATATACATGAAATGTGATAGGTGCCACTATGTTTAATAATAAATTTAATAGAGTATGTCCACACCCAGGCTATAACGATCCAGTATCGGCTGCTTTAAGTGTAGGCGGAAGTTTGCTAAGTGGTGCGATAAGCGGTAATGCTGCTCAAGATGCTGCTAACACTCAAGCTCAAGCAGGTGCGGCAGCACAACAACAATTATTAGGGATTGGTAAAAATGTTTCGGGTATGTACACCCCATATCAACAGACTGGGCAATTAGGATTAAACAATCTTAATCAAATGGCTAATTCTGGTTACTTAACTAATCAATTTAACAATCAAGATTTAAATGCAAATATGGCACCTAATTATGCGTTTCAGTTAGGGCAAGGTCAGCAGACTAATTTAGCTGGTGCTAATGCAACTGGTGGTTTAGTAGGCGGTAATGCTATGAAAGGCTTACAAGACTATACTCAAAATTATGCAGGTAATGCTTATCAAAACGCATTTAATAATTATCAAGCACAAAGAACTAATCTCTATAATCAAAATGCAGGATTAGCAGGTATTGGTCAAAATGCAGTAACAGGTTCAGCTAATGCTCAATTAGGTGTAGGCACACAAATATCTAATATTACTCAAGGTATTGGTAATGCTCAAGCAGCAGGTCAAATTGGGCAAGCTAATGCGTATAGTGGTGCTTTAAGTAATGCAGGAAATACAGCAGCGTTATATGGAATATTAGGTAATCAAGCTAATGCTGTTACTAATAATGCTAGTCTTTCTGGTGGATATAGTTCTGTACCAGGTAGCTCAGGCGTAAGTATGTTTACAAGTTAAGGATATAATCATGGCAGGCTTAGACTCAAGCATATATGGCAACTTAAAACCACCAGCTCAAATGTCGCTAGGCGATATTATGGGACTTGCTCGTGGCGCACAAGCCTATCAACAAGCTAATATTATTAATCCATTAGCTGCTAGGCAACAAGAAGCTGAAACTAATGTATCAGAGCAAACAGCACCATCTAAAATATCTGGTGCAAAATCTACAGCTTCTAAATTAGAAATAGAAGCTAAACAAGCTGGAATTGATTTTCAACAACACGTTTCAAATGTTGCAAGAAGTCTTATGGGTGGGTTTGTTACTGATCCTGATTTTGTTAATGGCAACTCAGATAATATGATAACTAAACTTGAAGGTGCTAAAGCATACGCTAAAGATGTTTTAGGTTTGCATGATGAAATTTTAGCGCCTGCTAATGATTTAATTCAAATGGCAAAAGATAATCCTAAACAGGCTTATCAAGCTATTAAAAATGGGGTTACAGCATCACAAGCAGCAAGTACACAACAAAGTCTTATTACACCTCAAGGTTCAAATAATATTTATGGTCAAGCTATAGGAGTTAATCCTGCTACTGGTGAAATGGGTACTCTTGGCGGTGGCAATCCTGCTGTTAATCCTAAAAATACATTAGGTACTTACTCTACAGATGTTTATGGTAATAAAGTATTTATACCTAACACACCTCAAGGTGGAGTTGGTACACCTCAAGTTCCTGGTTCAGCACCACAAGCAAATCAACCAACACCACAAATGGCAATACCACCAGGTGAAACGCCAGCATCAATGGCTTTTGTAACTGATTTACGTAACAATGCTAATAAAGCAGCAGGTACTGTACGAGTGCAACAAGATAGCGCAAATCAAATTATTAAATTAGCTGATGAAACAAATACTGGTGTTGGCGCACAAATAATGAAAAATCTTGGTGGTGGCTTTGCTGGCTTACCTTGGACTTCTGATAATGCTGCTAACTTTGATAAGCTAGGTCATTATATTGCTCAAAACTCTATTATATTAGCTGGTCAAGCAGGACTAGGTACTGATTCTGGCCGTGATTTACAATCTCAAGCCTCAGGTAGTACAACATTTACTAAAGATGGCTTGAAAGCGGTAGCAAGAACTAATAGAGCATTATCTAGCGGTGTTGATTTATTTAATCGTGGTGTAGAAAATGCTGTACAAAGAACAGGTAATCCATTCGCTGCTCGTGATTTTCAAAATCAATGGTCTACAACTGCTGATGTTAATTCATTAAGACTGTATGATGCACTTAATAACCATGATAACGCTGCTATTAGAGATGTTGTTAAGAGTGTAGGCGGTACTAAATCACAAGGCTATAAAGATTTAACTGCTCGTATGGCAAAAATGAAACAATTAATACAAGGTCAATAATATGGACGATCTACAGAATTTAGGTATTGATAGTGTTGATAGTCAGGTTAATAGTGCTTTAGGTTATAGCCCTAAATCAAGTCAATCTGCTTCACCTAAATATTCTGACTTTGATGTTAATAAAACTTACGGCACACCTGCTAGATTATTAGACAATCTTAATCAAACAGAAAGCTCTGGCAATCCTTATGCAGTAAACAAAGATTCTAAAGCATTAGGTGGCTATCAATTCTTACCTGAAACAGTTTCAGAATTGCATAAAAATGGTGCTAAATTTAATGTTTTTGATGAGAAAGAATCAAGAGCTGCTGCTGATTATCAAATACAAAAATATGTTCAACAAAATAATGGCGATTATACAAAAGCTATTGCTCAATATGGTGGCTTTAAAAAAGCTGACCCTACACAATATTTAGCTAAAGTAATGAATGGTGTTGATTTAGGCAAACAACAAATACAACAGCCACAACAAACTCAAATGCAACAAGTATCATCTAATGATCCATTAAGTAATCTATCAGGTGGTAGTATAGATTTAGCGGTACAAGGTGCTTTAAAAGAAAATAAAGTTGCGCCACAGCCTGCTAAAGTTATTAACCCTAACGCTGATATACCTACTGATGTTGGCGTAGCTCCTACAGCAGTTCCTGTACAGCCTACAGCACCATTACCAGCATATAAACTTGCATTAAAAAATATTAATGTAGGCAATAAAGACAGTATAGAAAATAAATACGTTACCCCTGCTATTGAAGCAGGATTAGCATTAGCTACAGGTGCGACTACAGGTTTATTAAGTGGGATTATTTCTACGCTAACACCTGCTTCTAAACAATATATTGATGCAGAACGTAAAGCATGGCAAGCACAAAACCCTGATTTACCTTATAACAGATTTGAACAAGCATTTATTAAAGGTGTGCAAGCAGGTACTTTGCAACCTAAAACTGAGGGTGGTAAACAAGCTATATCTGCTGTTAGTGATGTTTTATCATCATTACCACCTACATTACCTGGTGAGTTAGGTGCTTTATCTGCTGAAAGAGAAGCTGGGATTATTAAACCAGGTCTTAAAGCTGAAGCACCTATTGCAACTGAAATAACACCTACAGCAGCTAGAGCAGCTCAAGCAGTATCTACTGACACACCTACTTATTTGCGTAAACAATTTGCTGAAAAGCAAGCAAGAGAACAACCAGTACAAGCCCCTGTTGAAACTGCACCTCAAGTAGCAGCAGAAAATATTGCACCATCAAATATTGCTAAAGTACATAATCCAGACGAAAATTATCAAAGTCATGAATATACAGAGCAAGGTTTACCGCCTGAAGAAGTGCAAGCTCGTATGGAATTGGCTGACAGAACAGCACCTGGATTAAAATCTGATAAAAATGTGTTTGAAGGCAGAGGCAGACAACGAGCTGATGATTATGCTTTGTCTTTAACTAACTCACCTGAAGGCCATTTAATGGCAGATCAACTTGCTAGAGAAAAACAAGCTCAAGTAGATTATGGCAATAAATTAATAGATCAAACTGGTGGTACTAGAGGCTTAGACGAATCAAATAATTATAAACGTGGTGAAACAGTTATTAAGCCATTAGAAGATTTAAGTAATGAGTTTGATAGACAAATTAAAGAGCTATATACAAAGAGAGATGAACAAGCCTCTAATATACCTGTTGTAGCCAATAAAGTTAAAGATATACTTAATACAGAATCAGAAGTACAAGGGCATGAAGCTACTGTAAATCTTGCTCATGGTGCTAATGCAAGGTTACGTGAATTAGGTATGATGGATAAAGACGGCAATATGCTTCCATCTACTGCTTTACAGTCTGAGAAGTTTCGTCAATATTTAAACAGAAAATGGACTTCTCAAAATGCACCATTAAATGCTATGTTAAAAAATGCTATTGATAATGATGTATTTGAAAATGCTGGTGAGGTTATTCATAAAGATGCACGAGCATTAGTTGAAGCTAGAAAAAATACTTTAGAAAATCCTAAAGGGATTGCGAGTATATTAGATTCTTCAGGTCCTAGTGGCATTAATCGTAAAGTAGCTACAGAAAAAATTGCAGATACTATTACTAATATGCCTGTAGATCAGTTTGAGCATATTATTAAAACTTTAGATTCAGTACCTGATTCATTAAAAACTAAAGCTCAAGCAGCAAAATCTGAAATAAAAGCACATTTTTTAAATAAAGCTGAAGCTGAGTTTAATAAAGGCGCTAATACAGGCACTAAATATTTAAACTCTAATAGAGAAGTATTTAATAGATTATTTACACCTAAAGAATTATCTGCAATAAATGATAGAAACGCTATGGCTCATTTATATAAAACAGATACAGGCTATAAAGGCTCTGGTGTACAAACTCATAATTTAGCTAAACGTGGTATAGGTAGAGCTATATTTGAGCAAACTATTCAAAAAGGTGGTGCTTTAGCTGCTGAAGCAACAACTGGTGGTGCTAGTGGTGGCATGGCAGGTTTAGGTACACATCATGCACTTAGTTCTTATTTTGAAAAAGGTGCAGCAAAAAGAGAATTAAAAGCTCAAGTAAAGTCAGCTAGACAAAAAGAATCAGGATTTACAAGTCTTTCTGATATAACTAAAAAAAGTAATAAGAACGAAAATGATGTTACAAACTTTAAAGCGAAATAGGAAAATAATATGAGTGTAAATCTATCCCCCATAGGTAATGGAATTAACTTCCTAACCAATACTGGTCTGCCTCTTGCTGGTGGTAAGCTCTACACTTATCAAGCAGGGTCTAGTACACCTCTAGCTACTTATACGACTAATAACGGCACAATAGCTAACTCTAACCCTATTGTATTAGGTACAGATGGTAGATTGCCTAATGAGCTTTGGCTAACGTATGGTTACTATTATAAATTCGTATTACAAGATGCTGTAGGTTCAACGATTGCTACTTACGATAACTTATACGGCATATTAGGCACAATACCTGCAACAACACCTACATTACCTACGGGCTGTATTGTTTTATGGTCAGGTGCAATTGGTGCAATACCTAGTGGCTTTTATTTATGTAATGGTGCTAATGGCACACCTGATTTACGTGATCGTTTTATTGTAGGTGCAGGTTCTAGTTACTCCGTAGCGCAAACAGGTGGTAGTGCTGATTCAATTGTAGTTAGTCATAATCATACGGCTACATCAACTTCAACTGTTACAGATCCTGGGCATATTCACGGCGGCAATGTTGTTGTTGGAGGAGCATCATTTCTATATAACGGAAGTGGTAGTCAAAGTTATTCAACAGTTCCATCTGCTGTTACAGGTATTACAGTAGCTACATCTACAACAAACGTAGCAGCAGGTACTTCAGGTACTGGTGCTAATAACCCACTTTACTACGCACTTGCGTACATTATGGCTGCATAACATGGACAATCAATCAATACTAAATCTTTTATTTTCATCTACTGGCTTAGTATTAGGTTGGTTTTTAAGAGAATTGTGGGCTGCCGTGAAAGAATTAAAAGCTGATCTTGCTAAACTACGTGAAGAATTACCTAAAGAATATGTTTCTAAAGATGATTATCGTCAAGATGTACGAGAGTTAAAAGAAATGATAAGTAAACTTTTTGATATTCTTGAAAAACGTAGATAAAAGTTATGAGTAGATTAAAAATAGCTTATAACTTTTTTCTTGATAGACTTGCAGAGCCTACTACATGGCAAGGTGCAGGTTTTTTAATTGCGTTATTTACTGCTAAGTTTAATAATTTAGATTGGGGTCAAGGTGCAGCTTTAGGTGGTACTTTATCTGCTTTCATTAAGACAATGACAAAGGGTTAATATGCCATTCTTACTTATGTATTGGAAGCAATTAGCTATTATTGGTGCAATTGTTATTATTTTGCCTGTAACATTCTATAAGGGTTATGAATCAGGCAAAGCTCATGTGCAAGCAGAGTGGAATCAACAACAAGTATTAGATTTACAAGCTGTAGCAATTGCTGACAACAAAACAGCTACTCAAGTTATTAAAGCGCAAAAGGTAACTCAAAATGAAAATGTCAAACTTAAACAAAGCAGTAGTCAATATAATGATTATTATAGCTATCATACTATTGCTGGCACTTCTTACGGGATGTTCAAGTCAGTTACAGAAACCAGTAGTAGCGAAGTGTCCACCATTCCCAGTTCTACCGAACAGCCTAACAACGAAACCGCCAACGCAGTATCTCGTTCCGACTACGAAAAACTAGCTAACGATTGTTTGGCTACTACGTTACAACTTGATAATGCTCAAGAATGGGCTGCCGAACAGGTTAAAGTAGATGCTGAATAACTTTGAAAAGTCATTACAGTATGTTTTACAGAGTGAAGGGCTTTTTTCTGATAATCCTAATGATGCTGGTGGTGCTACAATGAAAGGCATCACATTAGACACATATAGATTGTTTAAGAAGAACACACATTTAACGCCTAACGACTTAAAAAATATTTCTGATGCTGACATATCAACCATCTATTTAAATCAGTACTGGAACGCTTGCCGTTGCTCTGAATTGCCTAATGGCATAGATTATTGTGCATTTGATTTTGCGGTTAATGCAGGATATGGAAAAGCTATCAAAACATTACAAAAAACAGTAGGTGCAGATGCAGATGGCGATTTAGGGTCAATTACTATGGCTTTAATTCGTCAAACCAACATAAATTTGTTGATAAAAGACTTTAGCGTTCAAAAAGCAATCTTTTATAATAATCTAGCTACTGCTAAACCATCACAACAAGTATTTTTAGCAGGTTGGTTAAATCGCATAGAGCAAGTTAAAAACAATGCTATAAAATTTATATTATCGTAGCTCTATTACACTTTCTGATTCTTGCTTAGTTAATCTTTTTCTATGTAGCATTAATAGTTTAGCAATCGCAAACAGTACAGCATAATCATCTTCATCAAGCACTTCAGGAAAAGTAATACCAACACTCCAGCAATCTTCTATTAAGTGCTGAAGCTCGTTAGCATCACTCATTTTTTAGGCAACTGTAATAACTCTCGTAACTCTGCCATTTCTTCTTTAGTCAGCATCATTTTGGCATTTTCACTTTTTTAATGCCAGCAGCGTTACGTAGATCATGGCTGTGTAAACGTTTACCCACAGACTTAGGCACTTCTTTAGCTTTCTCAGCTACTTTAGCAGCTTCTTTTCTACCTACAATCTTTAAGTTTGATAACTCAAAATCATGTTTAGCGTGTTTAGCTGCTTTGCCTTCTCGCTTTTTAAGTTGTTCGTGACTCCACGCTTTACTTGGTGCAACAACAACCTTGTTTGACTTTTCCTTAATTGCAGGTACCAACACACTTAACTTTGTTTTATTCTTAGCCATGATTAGCTCCTATTTACTTAGTAGAATAACAATAATAACAATTAATAAAAAATATAACATTTTTATGCTCCAATATTATGTCGTTTTTCAACTTCTCTAACAAATTCTACGGCTGTACCACCATGCACCATTGCTATGGTCATCCATATTTCTGTAATTTCAGCTTCAGTTAAAGGCATACGATTGCGTAATATTTCAGAATTTAAATCTTTATGGTTGCATGGCATCACCACTCTCCTGTTTTAATACATCTTCATCATCAACAACTACTTCTTCTTTAGGCTTACGAAAGATAGCATCAAAGTTATCTGCATACGTTTTGCTAGGCTTAGTCTGCATTAGATCGCCTGTGATTAAATTATGTTTATTCATGTGTTCTTCTCCTTTAATGACATGATAGGTACGTTATCCATTAAAAACTTAGCGTAACAAAAACATGATAGGTACGTTATCCATTAAAAACTTAGCGTAACAAAATGGGCATATTGGGCTACCTTTAATTACTGGCGCATAAAATGATTCACTCGGACTGTATTCAGCTTCTTGTGTGCATTTAGGGCAGACATAAGTTCTTGGTATGTAATAACTCACGTGTTCTTCTCCTTTAACTTAGCTTCAATGGCACGAGCAAAATCAATCGCATCAGGTGCAAAACCCGCCCAAGTATACGATATGTCATCATCACTCAAACTCTG